>VYLG01000035.1_pt1 | contig 59318 bp, 54 predicted proteins | sample 5114351 | NCBI WGS metagenome assembly VYLG01 (sample SAMN12291798, study PRJNA351875) | freshwater metagenome | isolation source: freshwater lake | place: USA: Michigan, Kent Lake | collected 2013-08-15
GACTTGGCCGGTGACTTGGGCTCGCTTCGCTCGGTGGACTTTTGGCGGCGAGCCCAAGGGATCGGGTCTGCTTGGAATAAGTCAATGAGGGACCAGAGCTAGATTAGGGCTTGCATCGCACGCACCATGCGCTCCAGAAAACTGAAACCCCTCCGATAACCAAGGTAGCGGATCCATGGATGGGTTCGAAACGACCGCAGGGATGCACGGAAGGGAATAGCCGTGGCTTATCTGGATAACATTTTTGGACCAACATCGGATCGTCTGAACAAGGCGATGAACCTCGCGACTGAGCGTCAGGGGATGCTGATGAAGAACTTGGCGAACGTCAACGTGCCGAATTATAAGCGCGAGGACATGGATTTCAACCTCCAGCTCAAAGAAGCAATGGGCGGGGATGGCGATGAAATCGATATGGCGTTTCAGCGTGGTAAAGCCCGAAACTCAGAGAACGACAGCTCGCTCCGGCTGGATGGAAACAACGTCGACGTCGAGCGCGAAGTCATGTCGATTGCTGAAACCGAGCACCGATTTAATGCCCTCACCGAGCTAACAAGCCGATATTTCACCGGGCTCAAATCGGTGATCAGGGAAGGAAGGTAACGATTAGATGAGAATAGGATCACTTGCCGACGCAATGCGCTACAGCACCACCGGACTCACCGCCGAGCGGTTTCGCATGGACACAATTTCGAGCAACTTGGCGAACGCCAACTCGGTCGCAAGGCCGGGCGAAGAAGGCTACCGCCGACGGGCCGTTGTTCTGACAGCCTCGGAGAACGGGGTCAGGATCGATGGTGTGGAGAACGACATGGAGCACGACTTCCAGATGAAGTACGAGCCCGGTCATCCTTTTGCCAACGAGAAGGGAATGGTCACGATGAGCAACATCGACCCGATCAGTGAGATGGTCGACATGATCGGAGCGAGCCGAGCTTATGAGGCAAACATCGCGGCGTTCAACACTGCGAAAGGAATGATGAATTCCGCCCTCCAGATTGGCAAAGCCTAACCGAAACCTAAAGTAGCACATGAGGATTTCGTCTAACCCCGCAATCGAGCAGGCCCTAGAAAAGGGTTCGCTCGGGACTGCGACTCAGTCAGCGGGGAAGAGCCAGGGCAGTGATTTTGCCCAGATGTTGATGGACGTCATTGGAGAAGTTAACGACTCGCAAGCAAAGTTTGGTGAGATTCGTGAGGACTTCGTGACGGGTCGACGCAAGGTAGAAGTTCAAGACGTGATGGTTGCGATGGAGAAAGCTGGCACTTCGCTGCAGCTGACCATGGCAGTACGAAACAAGGTTCTTGAGGCTTATCAAGAGCTTTCAAGAATGCAAGTCTAGTTCAGTTTCTATGCTGCGTTGGCTTCCTACTTAGGACCCAACAATGGCATTTATTGATCGGTTGAAGAATTGGTGGACGGAATCGAGTCCGACTCAGCGCTATACGACGCTGGGCGGATTGATGCTCTTTGTCCTTTTGCTGGGCGGAGTTTTCTCGTTCGCCTCGCGACCAAAGTATGGGATGTTGTACGGTGGTTTATCGGAGGTCGAAAAGGCCGCGATGGTTACTGAGCTACAGCAACAAGGCATAAACGTCAAGTACGACATGTCTGGCGTGGTTGAAGTGCCATCAGACAAGGTTGCTGAGCTGCGGATGAATTTGACCACAGCGGGAAAGGTTCCCAAGTCTGCCCATATGGGTTATGAGAATTTGGCCGACATGAGCCTTTCTGACACTCCGGCAAAGGAGCGCGAGCGGTTAAAGGCGATTGCCGAGGGAGAACTCGCTCGTTCGGTAGAGACAAACCCTGGCGTTCGTTCGGCAAGAGTTCATATCACTTTGGGCGATCCTTCTCCATTTGGCGATCAGCAGAGACCACCTTCCGCCAGCGTTAACCTCGTGACCACTGGAACCGGCTCGATCACTCGAGATCAAGCACGGGGGATCGCGATGTTGGTTTCCCACTCGGTTGACGGGATGGACATGAAGAACGTCGTAGTTCTGGACGAGAAGTCAATGCCGCTGTTTAGCGGAAGCGATAGTAGCTCGTCCGACGCATTGGCCTCTTCCAAAATCGAGCTCGAACAGAGCGTTGCAAGAAAAGAAGAGCAACGGATCCAAAACAACTTGGACGCCATTTTTGGTCCAGGCAAGACGCGGGTCAGCGTTCGAGCAACCGTTAACTTGGACCAAAACGAAGTTCGAAAGACTGAGAACATCGTCAAGAAGGGTGTCGCGCTCAAGTCGATGGAAGAAAAAATGGGCGCTGGCAAAAAGCCTGCTGGCGGTGCCGCTGGCTCCGCGGCAAACATTGGAGCTCCAGGGAGTTTAGACAGCGGAGAGAAAGACGGCGCTTACTCCTCTAAGGTCGAGCAACTGCAACCGAATACCACGCAGATCGAGACTCACTCGAACAAGGCCGTGGGAAGTATCCAGTCAATGGTGATCAACGTTGCCGCCAACACCTCCGGATTCCCAGAAGGACAAGAGGATAAGGCGGATGAGTTTGTCGCCCAAGTAAAGCAGTTTGTTGATTCAGAAAAGAGGACCGGCGATACGATCCTTGAAACCAAAGTGACCCCAGTCAAGTTTGACGAGACCGTCAAGACGGCAGTAGAGAAGTCAGTAGCTCAGGCCGAATCCGGGGCAAAGATGCAGCAAATGATGGCGCTCCTACCCATCGCTGCGCTCCTTGTAATCGGCATCATGGTCGTCAAGCAACTCGGCAAGATGAGGCCGCTCGCTCAATCCACATCAATTGTTTTGGCTGATGGACAAACGATCAATGTTCCGCTCGTGAACGGCCAGATCCCCGCAAACTACGCGATGATCGGCCAACAACCAGGTTTGATTCCCACAGAGCAACATGCGCAAGACTTGCAAAACAATCTAGCCAGATACACCGAAGAAGAGCTCGCCCAGCTCGCTGAGGGCGGAATCATCTATCGCGACAACGGCGGAGTTATGGAAGTCGAAAAGATTGCAGAGAAGAAATCAGTACACCTTGCCGCTATCAAGCAGATGGCAAAGGACCGACCTGAGCCAACGGCCATGCTCATTAAAACTTGGCTAGCGGAGGTTTAAGAAGATGTCTACAACGGCAAAAATGAAAGAGCTACCAAACAAGACCAAGGCCGCAGTGCTAATGATGGTCTTGGGTCCCGAAATCGCCGGCGACATCGTCAAGCATCTCTCAGAGTCGGAGATCGAACTCCTGGCTCTCGAGGTCGCTCGAATGGAAAAGGTATTCCCAGAAATTCGAGAGGCGGTCATTGACGAGTTCTATGAGCTCGCAATCGCCCAGGACTTCATCGCAGAAGGTGGTATTGCTAATGCTCGAGCAGTTCTTGAGTCAGCATTCGGCACCAATCGCGCAAACGAGATCCTCAGCAAGATCATGTCGGCGATGCAGGTGTTGCCATTTGAATTCCTCAAGAAAGCCGATCCCCACCAGGTGATCAGCTTTATTCAAGATGAACACCCGCAGACGATTGCTCTAGTTCTGAGCTATATGCCAATGCAAAGCGCGGCGGTTATCATCGGGAAGCTCCCGGTTGAGCTGCGCGGCGACGTTGCCGGACGGATTGCCATGATGGAGCAGACTCCGCCCGAAGTCATCAAGAAAGTCGAGCAGGTTCTTGAGAAGAAAATCTCGAGTGTTCTCTCGCAGGAGATGACCCAGGCCGGTGGCCCTAAGGCGCTCGTTGACCTCCTCAACCGAGTTGACCGAACAACTGAGCGAACGATTATGGAGATGTTGGAGCAGAACGAGCCCGATCTTGCTGATGTCATCAAGGGAATGATGTTCGTATTTGAGGACATCATTCAACTCGACGACCGAGCGATTCAGGCAGTGATGCGAGAAGTTGACATGAAAGACTTGGCAACGGCGCTCAAGGGATCGAAGCCTGAAGTTGCCCAGAAGATCTTTACCAACATGTCTGACCGTGCGGTTGCAATGCTTAAGGAAGATATGGAGTTCATGGGTCCAGTGCGAACAAAGGTTGTCGAAGAGGGCCAGCAGAAGGTCGTCGCCATCATTCGCAAGCTAGAAGAGTCTGGAGAAATTGTTCTGAGCCGAGGCGGCGAGGAGGAGATGATTGTCTAACGTCGTATCAAGTGGCTTCAAGAGCTTGAACCAAGACAAGCTTTTTGGCCAGATTCCAAGACTGTCTGCCGATCTCAAACGCGTCTCAAACCGCCTTTCGGATCAGGTTGAGCTCTTGAAAGAAAAGGGCTACGAGGATGGCTACAACGCTGGATACGAGAATGGCCTGAAAGCGGGGAACAACGAAGGGCGCAGCGCAGGTTTCATCATGGCCCAAAACCAGGCTGAAGCCGACCGCAAACTCGAAGCAAGACAGTTTTTCGCTGATTGGGAGACGTTGCGACAAGAATTTGAGCAGGCAGTCATCTCCTGGTTCGAACAGTCCGAAGAGGTTCTGACCGAAATGTCGATGGAGGTCGTTCGGCAAATCCTGGCTGCGGAGCTGGAAATCAACAAGCAATACGCGCTTGAGATTGCTAAAGACGTTTTAGAGCATGTAACCCACGCCCGCCGGGCTCGGATCATGATCAACCCAGCCGATTTTGCGCTGTTTGAAAGCCATCGCGAGGCGCTGGTAACCCAGTCTCGTCAGCTCGAACACATCGAAATCGTTCAAGATAACTCGATTCGAAGCGGAGTGGTTGTTGAAACGGATGCGGGAATCATCGATGCAACAGTCAAAACTCGGCTAGAGCTAATCGATAACGAATTTCGGAACGCAGCATGATCCAGGTGAGCGAACCCCGATTCACTCGGCTGAAGTTTGCCGCGATGAACGCTCCTTCTTACCGCCTTTCAGGGCGGGTGAGTAAGGTCGTTGGCCTCGTCATCGAGTCTAACGGACCGATCGCTCGAGTTGGGGATCTCTGTCATATCAAAACCGACGGCATGAACGGTGAGACTCGTAATGTCCCGGTTGAAGTCGTTGGCTTTCGTGACAATACGGTGTTGCTAATGCCTTTAGGTGACCTCGATGGCATTCGTGCCGGAGACTTAGTGGAATCCACCGGACAGTGCTTATCGGTTCCGATCTCAGAGTCGATGTTGGGGCGGGTACTGGATGGTTTGGGTCAGCCAATGGACGGTGGTCCGGCAATTGAGGCGGATGTTTATTATCCGGTCACAGCTAACCCACCTAACGCAATGTCTCGACGAATGATTGAGAAGCCGTTGGCGACTGGGGTGAGGGCGATTGACGGAATGCTGACTCTCGGTGAGGGTCAGAGGATGGGCATCTTCGCCGGCTCTGGTGTCGGAAAGTCAACACTCTTGGGCATGATCGCCCGGAACTGCGAAGCGGAAATCAACATTATCTGTCTAGTCGGTGAGCGTGGTCGTGAAGTCCGCGAGTTCATGGAAAACGACCTGGGCTCGGAAGGTTTGAAAAGGTCGATCATTGTTTGTGCGACGGGCGAGCAGCCGGCTCTGGTTCGTATCAAGGCGGCTTTGACTGCAACGGCTCTGGCCGAGGGATTTAGGGACCAAGGGAAGTCGGTTCTGCTGATGATGGACTCGGTGACCCGGTTTGCGATGGCGCAAAGGGAAGTCGGCCTGGCGATTGGCGAGCCGCCCTCGACGAAGGGCTACACGCCTTCGGTTTTTGCCTTGCTCCCGCGCTTGATGGAGCGGGCAGGAATGGGGCCGAAGGGCGCCATCACGGCCCTCTACACGGTTCTCGTGGATGGCGACGATACGAACGAGCCGATTGCCGATGCCACTCGCGGTATTTTGGACGGCCATATTGTCTTGAACCGAAAACTGACATCGCGAGGGCACTATCCGCCGATTGACATTTTGAATAGCCTCTCGCGAACGATGCCGTTCGTGGTTGGCCCCGAGCAGATTCAGGCGGCAACCGATGTCCGTGAGCTCATGGCGGCGTACAACGACGTTGAGGATTTGGTTTCGATTGGGGCCTATAAGAAAGGCGCTCGTCCTTTGACAGACAAAGCAATCGACTCTATTGACGGGATCAACAGGTATTTACGCCAGGCTAAGGCGGAGGGGTCGAGCTTTGGGGATGCGGTCGCCGGGTTGTCCTCGGCCGTGAATTAGAAGTCTACTGGCCTAAGGTAATACTCGTTGATAGCGGTGTTGCTGAGCATGGCGACCGTGGGGAGCTTCCGCTTCCAGTGGGTGCCGCTGACTCTTTTCCAGACGATATCAACGTCGGCCCCTGGGAAGCCCATGCTTATCAGGCGCTCTCGGCCATAGCCTTGGACTACGTAGTGCAAAATTCTGTCCGCCTTGGCGTAGCTGATTCCAAAGTCGCCTTCGTCGGTTTGGCCCTTGACGAGGTCGGCTGTGGCGGGCTTATCGATGATGACCTCGGGAACGCCGAGGGCGCGGGCGACTTCCCAGACTTGGGACTTAAAAAGATCGCCGAGCGGGTTGATGGGTGGAGCATCATCGGCGTGCCAGGTGTAGTAGCCGAAGAGGCGCTCGGACTTGTTTCCAGTTCCAATCGGAACCCCGCCGACCTCGGCAGATTGGTCGAAGAGGACGATCATGCGTGACCGGGCGCAGACGTTGCCCAGGCGCTGGGATGAGATTCCGTCTTCATATTGAGAGACATACCCGTCGACCATGCCTGTGATCTCGATTGTCCGAACTTGAATTCCGAGATCATCAATCACCAACTGAGCGTGGTCCAGGCTTTCTTGGCTACTGATCTTGTACGGCATCCGGAAGGCAAACGTGTTCTCTGGCCCGAACGCACGAGCGCAAAGATACGCGACAACAGCGGAATCGACCCCGCCCGAAAGGCCGAGCACAACCTTATTCATGCCGCGTCGCTTAATGACCTCGGCCTTCAGGAACTCGATCAGCCATTCCGAAACCTGCTCAGCGTTAATACTGAGTGGATCAGCCTCAAGCTCGGCTAACTTTGCGGCACGGATCACTTGGAATGACATGAAGCTAGTTTACAGCCATCAGCGCCAGTTGTCCGCACAGTTCAACTTGTGGAAAACCCCGCCTACTTATCCCCAAACCGCATATTTATCCACATTTGCGTGATTGAGTCTCTTCTCGCGAATCTTTTCGAATTGTCTCTCCGTCCGTACAGCCAACAACGGAATGACGTGCGCGGGATTGCTCGATGACACGCTGAAATGGAGGTCAAGGAAATGGAAGATACGATGCGACCGGAGAATTTGTTTGAGAACCAGGCGACGATCAAGGTGATCGGGGTCGGCGGTGCGGGTAGCAACGCCGTGAACCGGATGATCCGAGAGGGCGTGATGGGCGTTCATTTCATTGCGATGAACACCGATGCCCAGGCACTTCAGAGTTCGTTAGCTCCGAAGAAGATTCAGCTCGGAACCGACATCACGCGTGGCCTCGGGGCAGGGGGAGACCCTGAGGTCGGCCAAGCATCTGCAAAAGAGTCGCAAGCGATCATCGAAGAGGAATTGCAGGATGTGGATATGGTCTTCATCACCGCCGGAATGGGCGGTGGAACTGGGACCGGCGCCGCTCCGATGATTGCCGACATCGCTCGACGGATGGGAATCCTTACCGTTGGCGTCGTCACCAAGCCGTTCGGTTTCGAGGGTCCGCGACGACGAAAACTCGCCGCCGAAGGTGCTGAGCGACTTCGAGAAGTTGTTGACACCTTGATTACAGTTCCCAATGACCGACTTCTTGATGTTGTTGAAAAGAAGACTTCGATGTCAGCGGCTTTTGCAGCCGCAGACGACGTGCTTCGACAAGGCGTTCAGGGAATCAGCGACATCATTCTTCTTCCGGGAATGATCAACGTCGACTTTGCTGACGTCCGCTCGATCATGAAGGACGCCGGAGTCGCCCTGATGGGCCTTGGCCGAGGCGTAGGCGAGCAACGAGCTCGACTAGCCGCTGAAGCCGCCGCTCACTCTCCATTGCTCGAGACCAACATCCAAGGAGCAAGAAGAGTTCTGGTGAATATCACCGCTGGTTCGGACTTCACCATCGGCGAAGCACACGAGGCGATGGAGTATATCCTTGGGTTCACCGACCTTGAGAATGCCGACATTATCATGGGTCACGTCCTCCGCGAGACTCCGGACCACGAAGTTCAGATTACGCTACTTGCGGCAGGAATGGACGTCGCGACTCCGACGGTGAATCGGGCCTTCGACAAGGCGGTCTTCATTCAGCCCGTGATGGAAGAGCCAGTGGCTCGAGTGGAAGCTCCTTATGTGGCACCGACTCAGCCAGAGAGAATTTTCATCCAGCCAAAAGCGGTCGAGCCGATCACATCGGAATCGATCTATGCTCAGGCTAAGCCGGTCAGTTCAGCTCCGACCTTGGTTGAGCCTGATCTCGATGACATCGACCTCGACATCCCATCGTTCCTGCGCCGGCAGCGCCTAGGCGAATAACCACAGTTTGTAAACCATTCTCCAGCCATTGGGCCTCGCGTATCGTTGCGCGGGGCTCTTTTTTGGATACTGATTAGCTACTGCGTCTCTCGATGCTTTCGGAAACCGATAGTTGGTCGACCACAGTTGTTGGATTACCAACTAGCTTTGATTCGGCATATTCGCTGATGGCTTGCTCGATCTTATCTGCCGACGCCTGGACAAGTTTGCGTGCATTCAACGAAAGGGTTCTGTAAGTGAATATTGCCCCAACTATTCCCGCAACTGCAAGCGCAATTCCCACCAATGGCCCCATCCCAATCGCAAGCAAAGGCGAAATCAGAATCGGCGATATCCAGACAGTTGTGAGAGCCTTGGAAATGCGCTGATCGGTCCAAACCTCAAGCTTTGTGCGTCCACCGCGAGACGTGATCTTGAAATGCGGATTTTCGACTCCCGAACCGAGTTGACCCTGCAACGTTCTGCCGTACTGCGATGGTCCAGGCAACGCACGTGGCCCTTGTCGGTCTCCATGAATCATGTTGAGACTTTCTGTGATCATATCAAACTCGTCGGGGGGAATATCTACAGGAAGCACTCGCTCGACCCTGTCTCCCGGAACCAGCTTCGGAGAAGACCCGGAGACCACTTTCTCTCGAAGAGCCTGCTCCAGGTACTCGGGTTGTATTCCTACCTCGGCGGCTAGGGCGCGCAACTCAGCTTCTGCTACGCCAGGGACATAACCCTCGCTTGACTTCTCCTCCTGCAACTCTCCGGCTCGTCGAATGATCTCGGCGACTTCAGACTCGGAAAAGAGCTTGCTGCTAGACATGATTTCGACATTGTACACCTGCACGCCCGAGTTCGGTCGCGCGGGTTATGTCAAACTACAGAGTAGGCGCAACGAAGCGCGAGAGAAGGTATGCCGAACGTTTCAATATTCATTCCGCAGATTGGTGAGGGGCTTCAAGAAGCGCGGGTCGTGGCGTTTTTGAAGCAGCCTGGCGACACGATTCGGCGGGATGAGCCGATCTACCAGATGGAGACGGATAAGGCGGTCATGGATGTCGAATCGCCCGTCGATGGCGTCCTGACTTCTTGGTCGGCGGCGGTGGATGACATTGTTCCAATTGGGTTTGCGATTGGAGAGGTCGAGGTTTCGGATGGCGTTGCGGCTCCCACGGCGCCTTCGCACGGAGCACCGGCATCCGGGGCACCTGCACCGGTCGGTGCGGCGGCTGGATCGGCCGCGCTCTACATTCCGCAGATCGGAGAAGGTTTGCAGGAGGCTCGCATTGTTGCCTTCCTGAAGCAAGCTGGCGATGCAGTGAAGCGCGATGAACCGATCTACCAGATGGAGACTGACAAGGCCGTTATGGATGTCGAGTCTCCTTATGAAGGTACTTTGGTCGAATGGCTGGCAGCAGTTGACGACGTGGTTCCGATTGGGTTTGAAGTTGGACGAATGTCGGTTTCAGCAGGGGTCGAAGTTGCGGCGGCACCCTCACACGGCGCTCCGGCAGTAGCACCTACTGCTAAGGTTGGCTCAGCTCCGGCGAAGTCGTCTGGTGACGTACGGGGAATCCCTCCTCGCTCGCGAGCTTATGCGAAGGAAAAGGGGATTTCTGAGGATGTTTTGGTGGGGATTCCGTTCAGTGGCTCGAAGCTGATGCCGGCGGACATTGATGCTTTTCTTGCCGGAGGTTCTTCGGCTACAGTTTCGAGTGGGGCAGGGTATTCAGAGGTTGCATTGCCCTCGAAGCAGCGAGTTTTGAATGCGCGAATGGTTCGATCGAACTCTTTAGTCGTTCCTGGGACGATCACGGTTGCTACCGAGTGGAGCGCCATCGAAGCCGAGCGAGCATTGGCGAAACAAGAGATGCGTGGTTTCCAGCCGTCGGCATTTACGATGTTTGCCTACGCAGTGGTTCGAGCAATGGCCGAGTTCCCAACCTTCCGATCAGCCCTAGCTGGGGATGACAAGCTGCGAACCTATGACCATGTCTCGCTCGGCATCGCCGTTTCCTTGCCAGGAGATGAATTGGTGACCGCAGTGGTTGATAAGGCGGACGCGATGTCTTGGACAGAGTTTGCGGCGGCAGCGCGAGCCCAGATCGAGCTTGCTCGAAGCGGCAAAGACCAAGCCCACGCCGGAGTAACCGTTTCTCTGACTAACATGCAAGCATTTGGCCTCCGAGACGCGGTTCCGGTGGTAGTTGCCCCATCGATGGCGACGATTTTCTTGGGCGAAGTGTTTAATGGACTTGATTCAACTCCGAACATGATTCGGGTGAAACGGCTTGTGAATGTATCGATGACGTTTGATCATCGAATTGCAAATGGCGTTGGAGCCTCGTTGTTCATTAACAAGGTGAAAGAGAACGTGGAGTCGATAAAGGATGTGCTTATTTGAAACCGCTGATCGTGATCACATCGGATATTCAGTCGGACTCGAGGCTAACGCTTAACTGGAACTATGCTGAACAGATTGCGAAGGCTGGCGGAAATCCGATCATCGTCTCACCCCTCACGGACCTAGAAGAGGTTGTCGAGTTGTTCGATGGATGGTTGATTCCGGGAGGAGCGGATTTTGACTCTGCTCACTACGGACAAGAACTTCATCCAAAAGCAGAGCTTCAGCATCCCGAGAGGTGGAAGATGGAAGAGCGAATGTACTCGCTGATTCCCAAAGACCTACCAGTCCTCGGAATCTGCGGTGGCTGTCAGTTTCTAAACGTGATCCGTGGAGGCTCGTTACACCAACATCTGCCAGACGTCGTTGGTCATGACGAACACAGTGGGGGAACGATTCAAAATTATATGGTTTCCGAACAAAGTGGACTTGCTGCCGCCTCTCAGTCCTTGAAGATTTCTGGCAAGAGTTATCACCACCAGTCGGTAGATCGCCTTGGAGTCGGTCTGGTTGTTACAGCTCACAGTGAGGACGGCACCGTCGAGGCAGTCGAGGATCCATCACGATCATTCTGCATCGGAGTGCAATGGCATCCGGAGCGTACGCCAGAAGATTCAGCAACCCAAAACTTGTTCAAAGCATTCATTGAAGCAGCATCCAAGTATCGAGGAGAACGAAGTTGAAACTCTATCTAAATGGTTCGGAGATCGAAGCAGATTCGGAATCTGGTGCTGAAGTGATTGCGGGCACAGATCGACTGATTGTTCGGACTTCGAGCGGTTCTTTTTCGGCTCTGGCGGTTCGTGATGGCGACGCGATTCTCGTTTCTTACCAGGGGCATCAGTATCGTCTTGAGACGAGGCGGCCACGGGCTGGCGCCCAGGGTGCTGCGGCCAGTGGCGAGTACCGCGCTCCGATGCCTGGGCAGATTGTAGACATTCTCGTTGCGGTCGGTGACAACGTAACCAAAGGGCAAAAGCTGATTGTTCTTGAGGCAATGAAGACTCAGCAGCCGTTCAATGCTCCCTTCGATGGGACTATCACGACGCTTAACGCAACCAAAGGCGCGCAGGTAAAGGATGGCGAGTTGTTGGTTGTCGTAGAAGAGGCTTGATGGATTCGATTCGAATCATTGAGGTGTCGCCACGGGATGGGCTTCAGAACGAGAAGGTTCCTGTGCCCACTGCCGACAAAGCGGAGTTGATTTCCGGGCTTCTGGCAAGCGGACTGAACGAAATTGAGGTCAGTAGCTTTGTTTCCCCCAAGTGGGTCCCGCAGTTGGGCGACGTTGCTGAACTGTGGCCACTTCTGCCAGAAGGCGGCCTTTACTCTGCGCTTGTGCCAAACGCAAGAGGTTACGAGAACGCGAAGGCGCTTGGTGTTCAGCGGATTGCGGTTTTTACTGCGGCAAGTGATGCGTTTACCCAAAAAAACGTCAACATGACGGTGGCCGAATCTCTAGAGGGATTCCGTCCGATTCTCGAAGAGCACAGGGGTTTTAAGAGGGCCTACGTGTCGACGATCTTTGAGTGCCCTTACGCAGGGCGTATCGAACCCGCAGCCGTAGCCGAACTCACGGAATCCCTACTCGAAATGGGAGCCGATGAGATTTCGCTCGGCGACACTATCGGTGTCGGAACTCCTAAAGAGGTCATTGCTCTTCACGAGGCGATCAAGCACCGGGACCGAGCCAAGATCGTCTGGCACTTTCACGACACTCGCGGAACGGCCATGGCGAACGTCTCAAAAGCTCTTGAACTTGGCTACCGGAGCTTTGATTCCAGCGCGGGCGGACTGGGCGGTTGCCCTTACGCCAAGGGCGCAGGCGGAAACCTCGCTACCGAGGACCTGGTTTACTTTGCGCATCGCGAGGGTCTTTCGACGGGGGTTGACCTGCTAAAACTGAGCCAGGCGACACTTCCGATTTTTGAGATTTTGAACCGACCTCCGACCGCGAAGGCGCAACTTGCGGTCTTGGCCGAGTGGCGGAGTAGCCAAGAATAGCCACCGCAAGGATCGCAACCACCAAGGTCGAGGCCTTTTCGTCTTTTGTCATGTTGAACATCTTCCAGTTCACAACCAAGGTGACAATGCCAATTGGGACGAGCGCCGGAAGCGCGATACCGGTGAGCATGACGAACAGCAGGTAGCAAAGCAAGACCGGGATCATGACTCGCAAAGTGGTGTACGGCTTCATGTCGAAGCGGAACATGGCGAGGAAGAAGGTTCCGAGGAAGACTAAGTCAGCGGGGCCGACGACGCCGGAGATCTCGGCTTTACCGCTTAGCGGAGTTATTGTTGACGAAGCGGGGATGGACATTCCGCCTTGCTTCAGGATGTCGGGTGCGGCTTGCATCAGCTTCTGAGTGAAGCCGAGTGGAGTGAGGACAAGGAAGATATCGTAGGCGATGAGGAATATTCCGATGGGAATCAGAATGTTCCGGTCGGAAATGAGCGCTGCGACAAGGGCGCCAAGTCCAATACACCAGATCTGTAATCCCGCAGGCTTCAAGGGAGCTAAGAGGGACGAGACAACTCCTTGCCCCTTAAAGACCAGCAAATCCAAGGCAACTAAACCGCCATGAATCAGGGCTCCAGCAAGAAAGATGTAGAGAGCCTGTTTTGGTTTTGGTTGTTCCGACATTGCGCGATAAATCGCGATCAGAGGAAACGCGAGAAAAACGACAGTGAGTAAAACATCAACAACCGGCTTCACCGAAAAGGGCACGGGTACGCGCGGCAACAGGAAACGGATGACCGCTAAGACTCCGAGGATGAGGGCGAAGTCGGCGTAGCCGGAGCGTTTATAGGAGATTTCGGGTTCCAACTACTTCCTCGTTTTGATGTCCGGCTATCGCGAGCTCGTAAACCTCGAGAATCCTGTCGACCATCAGTTCAATACTGCTTTCGCGGGCTTTTCGGTGCGCTCCGAGGGAGAGTTTTTCGAGTTCTTCGGGCGAACCCAACAGCCTAGCCACGGCACTATTGAACTCATCTTGAATGTTCTTGGTCACCAGGCCGTTTACTCCGTCTTCGATCGAATCGCTGGCGCCGCCCCCAGATATAGCGACCGCCGGGAGTCCGTGCTGCATAGCTTCTTGGACAACGAGACCCTGGGTCTCGGTGATGCTGGCGAAGGTGAAGAGGTCAGCACTAGCGTAATATTGCTCGACTTCGCTCCGAGGAACTGCTCCAACAAATTTCACTCGATCACCGACTCCTAGCCGGGCAGCCAGGATTCGCATGTCATCTCGGTAGGGGCCGTCGCCAACCAACCAAAGGCGGGCTCTAGGGTGGGCAGGCGCAACATTGGCGATCATTTCGATCAGCGTCTCCAGGTTTTTCTCGCGGGCGAGGCGACCTACGTACAGCAACACTTGGTGGTCTGGCGGAATTCCCAGATTTGCGCGGGCTTCGGCCCGGTCAATGGGTTGAGGGCGAGGGATTCCGGTCGGAATGACGTGGACAGGGCGGCGGATTCCGTGGCGTTCAAGCCAGCGGTGGGCGGCGGCGGTGGGAGCGATGACCTGGTCGCAGGAGTTGTAATAGAAGTTGGTGTGCTTGGCAATCCGGAACCGGATGTAGCGTCGGGGGAACATCCAGAGGTAGTGGGCGTAGCGGTCGTAGAGGGTGTGATAGGTACTGACCAGAGGGATCTCGTGGCTTTCGGCCCAGCGCATTCCTACGAAGCCGACGATCCAGGGGGTGTGGGTGTGGATGACGTCGAATTCGTACTTGCGGAAGGTGTGGAGCATCCGCCAGAAGGGCGGATAGGCGAACGGGTACCCCTTTGCCCAGGGCGTCTCGATGGCGCGAAAGCGGTGGGTATTCGGGTCCTTTTCGCGGTGTCGGATAAAGTTTGGGGCGAAGATGTGTACACTGTGCCCTCGGTTCCGAAGCTCTTGGACGAGGGTGTCGATGCTGATACTAACACCGTTGAGGACAGGCAGGACTGACTCGGAGAACATTGCGATCCGAAGAGTCCGTTTGGGGCTGGAGGCTTCGGGCATCGTGGGCGTAGTTTACTGCGCCAAGATCAATCTTGGAGTGCAACCGGGAGGGTATCTATCCACGTTTACTTCGGAAATCGGCCGTGTTTGTCGACGAACAAAACGATATCGCTAAGCTTGAAGCGGCGTTGTCCGCCTGTGGTGCGGTGGTGGTTGAGCCAGCCTCGGTTGGTGTAGCGGCGGACGGTGGCGGGGCAGACTCCGAGGAGGCGACTGGTTTCTTCGAGGCTGAGTTGCGGGTCGAGCAGGCGTTCGATCATCTCCTCGCGAGATTCTTTGAAGTCGCCGCGATAGTAGTGCGCGGTGACTTCGTCATCGAAGACGCTGCTGAGGAAGTTGACAGTTTTAGGGAGCTGTTCGAGCACCTGGGTGAGTTTAGGGTTTAGAGTGCTGTCGTGTTCCGCGACGCGTGGTCGCGGTGCACGCATCTCGGTCTTTTGATACTTGCCAGTTCGCTTCTTCTTTCCGGAAAGATAAGAAGAGATTTTGGGCAGGTCTTCGTCTTCGTCCTTTGGACGGTCAAGGAAGGCGTTTTCGATATAGGCGTAAGGGTCGAGCGGCTTCTTCTTCATCGTTTGCTCCGCTGAGTTGTATTTAGGTTTGGGCGGTTAAACCCAACTATATCCCTGTTGGCTCGGTTATGCAAGGGATTTTATGCGATTTTGGGCGCAAAGTTTTGGGATTAGACGTAACGAGGCGTGGTTCGTCGCTTTGCTCGAACTCTGACACGACGTGGACAGGCGGGACGCCCGCAATTCCGGTGAAAAACAGGTTTACGGTTCTGGCTCTTCAAGGCGGGTGACGAGGCTGTCAGGATTGTCATACTTGAGCTTACGGCGTTTGTCGAACTTAGATTGGATGAAGGTGTAGATGGCCATTGTGCCGAAAACAATCCAGAGTAGAAATCCCATGAAGAGTTCCAGCGGCGGGATTTTGAATTCTGGGAGCGGTGTTGGGAGGATTTCGGCTTCCTGAAGTGCAACAATTTCGCCACGAGGAGGTAGCGGAATGTAGCTATCTTTCGAACCCTTTGCAGCAAGCACGCATCCATCGTTGCGGACATACACTCCACCGATAAAATAGTATGTTGTTGTCTTTCCCTTTATCCAAAGAGGTTCGTCGCCATCGTAGTAATTTGTCGCTTTTAGATCAAAAAGCTTCTCTTCGACCCCAAACTTTAGCACGCCATATTTATACCCATGGCTAGGAGTTATGCGCGGAGTGCGACTACGCGTTCCTTCACCCTACTTCTACTTCAACGCCTGCCCTAGCGGCGATCTCTTCAACAATGAGAAGGTACGGGGCTTCCAGGCCGTTTCGCTCCCAGCCGATGGGAACCTTGAGAGGGCCGGCTACCACGTGGGCGAATGGCTTGATCGTGAAGGTGCCTTTCTCCAACGTGAGAGTCGCTTTGTCTTTTGCTAAGGCAATCTTTTTGATCGAAGCGTACGGGATTGCTTTGATTGAGCTGCCTGAAACGACGTCCATTCGGTCGTCGAGGAGCACGAATTCGCTGCTGGTGGAGCGGATGTGAGCAAGCTCGGCGTAGGCGGATTTTCCGAGGTTGAAGACGGCTCCGGCGACGTTGCGGACGGATTCAGTGAATCCGGCGAAGTCTCCCGATGCGGGTTCGGTGGCGGCGCGGCCGCTTGCTTTGGCGTCCTCTTTGAGGCGGTCGGCTTCGGTATGGAGCCAGCGCATTGCTTGGCCGGGTTTGTAGCGAACGGTTTCCACTTGTGAGTTATGTTACGCCGTGGGGAACGCTGGGGATTCAGGGCGGGTAAAAGGTAGTTATGATTTCCGCGATTGTGGCTTCGACGATGCTTTGGCAACCGAGCCAGGCGAGGCTGATTCGGATTCCGCTTCGGGTGAATTTTGAAGCAGGGAAAACGGTTTCTCGAGTTTTTCAAGGGATCAAGCCGGGGTTTGCGTTTGATGAGGTGATTCCATCGTGGAATATCGAAGGCGCTCCAGGTGGCGCGATCAAGATCGAGCTAAAGACGGAAAAGAGTGGCTGGCTATGCGTGGGGGAGTGGTCGGGCGATCCGAGCTGGATGCCACGGGCGAGCGTGAAGGGGCAGAAGGACGAGTTCGCATCGGTTGCGACGGATACGTTTCGTTCGAAGGGGCTGGTCGAGCGAGTTGATCTTAAGGTGACGCTGACTCAGAATCCGGAGTATGTCAAGCCTGTTCGGCTAAAGTTGTTGACGCTCTGTTTTGCGAATACGAAAACGACCCAGGTTTCGTCAGAGTGGGAGACCTCGCCGTATTGGGGGAGCTTGGTGGACGTTCCGGAGCGGGCTCAGGGGAACTATCCGAATGGAAGTGTGCTGTGCTCGGCGACTTGTACTTCGATGATGCTTTGGCATTGGTCTAAGGTTTTGGAGCGGCCGTCGATGAATAAGGATGTGCCGGAAGTAGAGGCTGCGGTCTGGGATCCGGTTTATGATGGGGCAGGGAACTGGCCGTTCAATACCGCTTATGTCGGCTCGATGGAAGGTATGAAGGGGTGCGTCTCGCGCCTGACTTCGCTGGAAGATTTGGAGCGATTAACCAAAGCCGGGATTCCCGTAGCGTGTTCGGTGAGCTTTAGCTACCTCCGCGGGAAGGAGCTGAGCAAGACTGAGAGCGGGCATCTAGTGCTCTGCGTTGGGTTTAAGGAAGATGGCACGCCGATCATCAATGACCCGGCTTTTAGGGAAGGAGTGAGAAAGACCTATCCGAGGGCAGATTTTGAGAAGGCGTGGTGCTACTCAAGTCGTACGGTCTATCTGATGATTCCGGATAAGGTGAAGACTCCCGACGACCCGCACCGCGTGTACACTTTTCGTTAGGCGTAACTTTTATAGGACTTCGGTCTGATTGGCAACGGATTGACGTTATTCGCAGTAGGGGAATTGGGGAAATGAAAAGAGTTCAGTTTGGATCTATGGCGCTGGTCGCCATCGCTTTGGTCGGTTGCGGCAAGCGCGAAGAAGTTGTTGTCGAAAAACCGTACACCGTCACTAAGGGGGATGTATCTGTTTCGATCATTGAATCGGGGACAGTTGATGCCATCCGTTCTGTAGAGGTTAAGCCACAGGTCACTGGTCGAATATCTCGTCTTTTGGTTGACGAGGGCGATCAGGTTGTACAGGGACAACTGCTTGCGGTGATCGACCCGCAGGAGACTCGGCTGAGTTATGACCAAACCAACGCTCAACTTGTCGGGGCCGAGGCCGGCGTCGCCAGATCAACGATTGAAATTGCTCAGCGCAGAAAAACTGCCGCAGTTGCGCTCGCCCAAGCCGAAGCAAGGGTGACTCAACTTGAACTGGAAGTCAAAAACACCCCCGCTCTATTGAATGCAGAAATCGCTTCAGCGGAGGCAAATCTCCGTTCGGCCAAGGCTGATCGAGATCGGATCAAAAACTCGACTCAGCCGACGCAGATTGCCGCCACCAAAGCCACCTTGCAAGAAGCCGAGCAGAACCTTCGCAATGCGAAGTTTGAGTACGACCGCCAGGTTGAACTGGAGAAGCAAGGCTACTCGGCGTTGAAGAACGTTCAAAACGCGCAACTCAACGTCCAACTCGCGCAGACCAGGTTGGAGAACTCTCGCGTGGCAATGAACCGCCAGGAAGCCGGACTTGAGGCGGATATGAAGCGCGCTGACGAGGCGGTTGCAGCGGCGGAGACGACGGTTCGGCGGGCGAAAACGAATCTCTACACAATTCCCTCCAAGAAAGCAGAACTCAATTCAGCTCGCGCGGAAGTTTTGCGGGCAAGGGCCGGGCTATCGGACCCAGCTTTGCTGGAGAAGAGTCGACAACAAGGAGAAGCAAGTGTTGCTCAGCTTCGGTCGGCTTTGCAAGAAAGTAACCGAAAGCTCAATGAGACCTCGATCAAGTCTCCGCTGACTGGAACGGTTTCCAAGAAACTGCTACAGATCGGTGAGATGGCGAGCGGGCTCAGCTCATTCTCGGCGGGTTCGACGATCTTTAAGATCGAGGATCGCACCAAGATGCGCGTGAAACTTGCAGTGAACGAGATCGACATTGCAAAGCTCAACGTTGGGATGCCCTCGGAAGTCACGGTCGACGCCGTCCCTAATGAGAAAATCACGGGCAAGATATCAAAAATGGCCCCTGCACGGCAGCTCACTGCGACAGGTGCAGAAGTGCAAGTGGGTACCGACGCAGTTGTCAAGTACGAAGTCGAAATCGTTCTCGACAAGACCGTTCCCGCATTGCGCTCGGGCATGTCTGCGAAGTGTACGATGAACGTTGCGAGTAGCAAGAACGTGGTTTTCTTGCCGGTCGAGTACGTTGAGAAAAAAGACAACGAGTTCTTTGTTTACTTCCCAGGGGTCGCTGCCAAAAAGGGCGAGGTTGCGAAACCCACCAAGCAGAGGATCAAAGTTGGGGTGATCTCGAACAGTCGCTACGAGATTCTCAGTGGCGTAAAGGCAGGCGACAATGTAGTGAAGCCAGCGTTTAGCGGACCAGCTCGAAAGGGCTTCATGCAGATGGGACCGGATGACGACGGTGGAGATCCTGATGACAAGGGTGGAGATGCTGCGGCGGCTAAGGACGAGAAGAAATGAGCCTGATCCAGAGTTTTCTGGTCGCGCTCGACATGCTTCGGCTGCATAAGCTGCGAGCGTTCCTTACCATGTTCGGCGTGATCATCGGAGTTATGGCGGTCACCATGACTGTGATGATCTCTAACGGCTTTCAGTCGTACATGACCAACCAGTTCAGCAAGATCGGCGCGAAGACAATTACGGTGGTTTTCGACTCGGGATTTAGACGCCGGGGCGAGGGAATGGGATCGACGGCCGGCCTGACAATGGCGGATGTTGACTACCTGAAGGCTCGATGCTCGAGCTTGGAGTACGTCGTACCGAGTGTGCAGGTCCCTGCTCAAAAAGTGATTTTCGAGGATAAAACACTTGACAGTCCCCGTGTATACGGCGGGACTGTTGATGCCCTCAAGCTCAATGCAACAGAAGTAGTCGAGGGTCGGGTTTACACCCAGGAAGAGGTCGATAACCGCGCTTCGGTGGCAATTATCGGAAAGGATATTCGCGACCAACTGTTTGCCAAGGGGCCGGCGATCGGCAAGCTCGTGACTTTGGCGGGCGTCAATGTTGAAGTCATTGGAGTCGCCAAAGAGCAGACAATTTTTGGCAACAGTAACGGCAAGGACATGATGATGCCGATCTCGACTGCCCAAAGCAAGTGGGTGGGTGGTGACAAGATCGCCTACATTCAGGCAACTCCGAAGGCTGGCGTCAAACCGGAGACGGCGATGGACGACATCTGGCAGGCTCTGATGCTCAAGAGCGGAAACAAGAAGGTTTATCGAGTTGACTCGGCAGAGTCGATCCTGGGAGTCTTCAATACGCTCATCGCGAGTGCCGGAGCACTTCTCTCGGCGATTGCGGCGCTCTCCTTGTTGGTAGGTGGCATCGGGATCATGAATATCATGCTCGTTTCGGTCACTGAGCGAACTCGGGAGATCGGATTGAGAAAAGCTCTAGGGGCGAAAAAGGGCGTGATCCTGTTCCAGTTTGTAGTTGAGGCCGCGACGCTGTCGTTGGTGGGCGGATTGATCGGCATGGGGATCGCATATGGACTGGGTTCACTTGTCACGGTTGTTACCGCAGCCCGGTCATGGCCTAATGAGGGCGGTCTCGCCACTCCGTTCCCGGTTACCGCGGCGCTGTTCGCTTCCGGATTCTCGGCAATCATCGGGATGGTGTTCGGCTTCTATCCCGCGATGAGCGCGGCTCGACTGGACCCAATTGTAGCTCTACGGAGAGAGTAGTCTAGGGGCGATGGAACACGCTTCTGGCGGACTGCTAGCCCTGTTCGTTGTTTTCTTCGCCTCCATTGTTGGGGGCGAGGTGGCAATGCGGTTGCGGATGCCGGCGGTGGTCGGCCAGATTCTCGCCGGGGTGGTGATTGGTGCTTCGGGCTTTAATTGGGTGCCTTCGGATTCAATGCCGGTTCTGAACGTCTTGGCCGAGCTTGGCGCGGTTTTTCTTCTGTTCTCGGTCGGCATCGAAACTCCGTTTGAGAAGATTGGTCAGGTGGGCGCGGAGGCGTTTCGGGTGGCTGTTCTCGGAGTGATTGTCCCATTCATTCTTGGCTTTGGCTGGGCATTTTGGAGCGGATCCAAAGCTCCTGAGGCAGCTTTTGTTGCGGCGGCATTTGTGGCGACCAGTGCGGGGATTACCGCTAAGGTCTTGTCTGACCTTGGAGTGATCGACAAGCGGTTTGCCCAGGTGATCTTGGGCGCTGCGGTAATTGATGACGTTTTGGCGATGCTGATTCTGACGGTGGTTTCATCATTGGCGAAGGGCGGCGGCGTTGATCTTTGGTCGATCTTCTTGGTGCTCGTTCAGGCGGTTGGGTTCATATTTGTTCTGATGACCCTGGGCCGAAAGGCAGCGCTGCGCGGTGGGAAGTTGCTGGGCAAGCCCCTGAGTCCCTTATCACCTTGGTCTTTGAGCATCGCAATGTGCATCGGCGTCGCAGTTTTGGCGAGCTACATGGGACTTGCAGCGATCATCGGTGCGTTCTTGGTTGGGATGATCCTAGCTGAGACCGAGTATCAGGATTGGATTCACGAGAAGCTGATTGACCTGAACGAGTTCATTGTCCCGTTTTTCTTCGTTGTGGTCGGAATGAGTGTCGACATCCGAGCATTTGGCTCCTGGTCTATGGTCGGAACGCTGCTGCTCATCACCGTTTTGGCGACACTCGGAAAATTGGTTGGCGGATGGCTTGGTGCTAAGTCTGATCGTGCAATCATTGGCGTCGGAATGGTTCCCCGCGGAGAGGTTGGAGTCATTGTCGCGAGCTTGGGCAAGGCGTTTGGGGTGTTGAGTGCTTCGACCTACTCACTTCTGGTTGCAATGTCTTTGCTGACCTCCATCATCGCAGCTCCGGTGTTGGCTGGGTTGATTAAGAAGACTGACGCGTAGGCACGTGCTCTTTCGTCAAAGGGCCGGGGGAGTAATTACCGACTGTCTCAACATCTTCGACCTGTGGTCCGAAGGGGAGAATGGTAGCGGCGAGCAGACTTGAACTGCTGACCTAACGGGTATGAACCGTTCGCTCTAACCAACTGAGCTACGCCGCCACGCGAGTCATCTAAGATACCCGGCTAGCGAGTTTTGGTGCAACGCCGGAACCCATGGCGCGTCTGCACGGTAGGATTGATGGCAATGTTATCTTTAACTTTGGCGCTGTATTTTCAAGCGGGTCCGTCGTTGGACACTCTTAACGAACTGGCTAAGAAGCGAGATTCCAAAACTCTGGCCGGGTATTCCACCGGTGACGGTTCGGAGTTTAAGGTTTTGAAGGGCGGAGCGTATGACGTTGGGAGGTTCGGTTGGAAAGTCGAGCCACTTGAACCTAACTTCTCAAAGGGCAAGTACATTGTCTTTACGACTCCGTTGACCTCTCAAGACACAGGCGAGCTTTTGTTTGAGCGGGTCGGGGGAAAGCTCAAGTTCATCTCCGAGCTTGATCCAGAGCCGATTCGGCTTGTGCATCATAAGCTAGATATGACCCTCAAGGTCGACAAAAAGGAAGTCGGAATCTTGGATGAGGTCACAACGAAGGTGCAGCCTCAGGTGAAAGCCGATGTTGCTACGTTCCGATTTTCACCGTGTTATCGAGTGACATCAGTTACCGACGGTGCTTCACCGGTGACCTTCCAGCAGGTTGGGGGAATCGTAATGATTCCTCGTCCTCAGGTTGACACCAAGTATCACATCACCTATCGGGGGACGGTGAATTTGCCACAGTATGCGGGTTCGATTCTGCCGAATCATGTCTCGCTGACCAACGATTACTGGTACCCGCTTGTCAACCGCTGGCCGACGACGTATGAGCTTCAAGTCGAGCATCCGGCCGATTGGGAAGTAATCGCTCAGGGGAACAGGACCGAATCCAAGTCTGGCAAGACCGGTCAGCTTACGACATACAAAATGGACCTTCCTGCGGTCTATTGGAGCTTTACGGTTGGGAAGATGCGGCACATCGAGACGGACGTCGAAGGGCTGAAGCACCATGTGTGGAGCACGAACTTGACCGAGGAAAACATGCGGTACCAGCCGCGGTTTAATGCGCACATCCTAGGGTTCTTCTCTCGTTCGTTTGGGGCTTATCCGTTTAAGCAGTGGGGCTCGTTGGACTCACCAACTTACGGTGGAGGAGCATTGGAGGCGTACTCATTTGCGACTTACGGTGAAGGCTGGTTGCCCGATGCCGATCCGCATGAGCCATCGCACACTTGGTTCGGTGGGATATTGCCGAACACTTATCTGCGGTCCTTCTGGAACGAAGGGTTCGCGGTTTGGAGTGAAGGTCTTTACGAGCGCGAGTGCGCACTGGGGTCCACCGAAGATCGAAGGGCAGCATTCGTGAAGGTTTGCAACCCATCTCAGGATCACAACGAAGCCCCCCTAATGGCGAGCGGAGTTTCGATTGGCGGCGCAGCCTCTTCTTTGGGCTATGGCAAGAGCGGCGATGTTCTCTCAATGCTTGAACAGTTGATCGGTACTTCAAACATGCTCGACGCGATAAAGGAGTGGATAAGGATTCACCCGAAAGGAACTCCGGCGGAGTGGGAAGAGTTCGAGGCGATCATTCTTCGCCGTAATCAATCGCTTGCTCTGAAGGACTTCTTTGACGATTGGTTCCGTCGACCGGGATATGCCCAAGTTTCGGTAACTGCCCTGAGCTACGCTCCGGGCAAGTTGAGTGGCCGACTGAAGTGGACCGGACCGAAGTTTCGGATGCCGCTGGAGTTTTGGATGGAGAACGGCGCGGGCGTTCGGCAGAGTGTGATGCTGGACACCATGGAGTGCGCCGAGGATGGGTCGTTTACGATTTCGCTACTTGGATTTACTCCGAAGAAGGTGTACTTCGATCCCTATCGGCGCGCGTTGCGCGAAGGGACCACGCCTCGGTTCAACACGTTCGCAGACCTATCGCGGTCAATGAAGGTTTATCGCGACTCGGTGACGCCTTCATACATGAAGACTTACGAAGCTTCTGTCAAGGAGCTCGGCGATCTGGATAAGGTGCTGATCGTTGGTCACCCTGATTCAACTCCCCAAATGAAAGAGCTTTGCGTGAAGGCGGGCTTTTCGGTAAAGGGCCAGAACTTGACCTATCAAGGTACCACGATTGACCTTGCCAAGACCGGCGCAGTGGCAATTGTGGATCTTGGAGATGGGAAGCGCTGCGGCATTGCGCTCGGCAAGTGTGACTTGTCTCCAAAGCTGGGCAAGGCTTATGTGGGGTTGGTCGACGACCTTGGGCGGATGCTCCGGGGAGCGACTCGGTTCCCGCTGAATGCAGCGGCACTACCGCTGTAGGCGGTTGGTGAGGAAGGCAGCTAGGTCGGCCTGCTTGTCGGTGCCGATGAGGTCGACCTTGTGGTCCTTGAGAATGGACCACATTGTTGGGGTCTCAGGCGTCGCCCAAAATCGGACAATTTGTTTCGCCTGGTGCGCTCTGCTCACAAAGCTGGTCATCGCCTCTGAGTTTGCTGAGCCGAAGTCTCCTCGGCCCATGAATTTGAAGATCGAGAGAAATGACTCGCTGACCAGCGGGTAAAGGTTAGGATCACCGCCGAGGTCTTCTTTACGACCGTCGATAAAGACCCAGCGTTGCTTTTGGGCTGCGACTTGGGCAATGGGGCGATCCCCGGAGAGGATCACCTTCACGGCTCGTTTCACAGTTCGACCTCGGCTGAACCCGGTGAGGAAGCTCTGGAAAGGCTTGAGATCCTTTTGCAGTTGTTCGTACGCGGCAACGCCGTCGGCTTTAATGTCCACCAAAAGGATTAGCTCGTGTTTCGAGCCGTAAGCCGTACCGCCATGAGTCTTCACGCGCTCGGCGAGGGGCTTTAGGTACATGTGGGTGAGCGTGCGATGTGGGGTGAGATCTTTGCGGTCGTGGCCGACGAGCAGGGTGCCGTTCACCAGGAACACATCTGCCTCGATACTACAGAATCCTCTTTCCAAGGCACCAGTCAGGGGACTTGGTTGCGCGTAGTCGTTGTGCGCGTGGGCGTTGATAAGAGGGATCAGCACGGTTTGAACTTACTTTGAGTTGGTTATGGGCAAGTTAAATGGGGAAAGCCATTCCCCATTCTGGGCTTTGACTGGGGTCATGGCAGAGGCGCTCACCAACCCGCGTCGCGCCGCGTTTTTCGTAGAGTCGGTGGGCATCCTCGAGGAGTTTGTCGCTCCAGATCTCCATCACTTTGCAGTTTCTTTCTCTAGCGGCGTCGATGGTGACCTGCCAAAGTGCCATCCCAACACCCTTGCCCCGAGCCTCTGGGAGGACATAGAGGCGCTCTAGGGAGCAGTCAGCGTTGGCAACCCGGATGATGCCTTCATGGACGGTTGTTCCTTCGCCATCGGGCAGAGCAGGCATGAAGTCGACGGCGACGGTTCCGACGATTTCTCCGTCGAGTTCGGCGACGTAGAAGAGATTGCCTTTATCGAAGTAGAAGGCTTGGATATTGTACAAATCCTCGTGATATCCCTCTGGAAACCATCCCCAACCGAGGATATCGTAGCAGGTGCGGATAACGTTTTGGATAGCTGGCTCGTCGGCGCGAGTGGCGAGTCGGATTTGCACGCGAGGAGTTTACTGGGTTGACACCTTTTCCGGCTTGAGGTATTCTATTTGTCTTGGATCGATAGCTCAGTTGGTAGAGCAAGTGACTCTTAATCACTTGGTCCTGGGTTCGAGTCCCAGTCGGTCCACCAAGATTTCCCAAATGGAAAACGCCTTCCGCTTCCGGAAGGCGTTTTTTGTTTCTGCTATCTGACCCGGATTTCGTAGCTTGCGCCCTTCTTGGTTGGAAATTCTAGCACGCCGTCTTTGCCCTCCTTTGTTGCCACTTTACCGTCTCCTGAGAAGATCTCGACGGGATGACCGACTCGAATTCTGCAAGGCTCACCGGCAAGCGATCGGAGGTTGATCCGACTTAGCCTTCCGTCTGCCCAGTTAAGATCCATCTCGAATCCTCCTCGGGCTCGAACGCCGTTAAATTTTCCGGTGTTCCATTCATCGGGAAGAGCCGGTAGCACGCGTATGAAGCCCTCGTGAGATTGGACCAGCATTTCGGAGATGCCAGCGGTGGCACCAAGGGTGCCATCGACTTGCATCGCCTTGCCGCAAATTGCAAAAAGTTGCGAGCAACTTTGCTCTCTGAGATAGCCCTTTAGAATCTTATTCGCTCGGTTACCGTCACTGAGTCGCGCCCAGAGTGCCATTTTCCAAGCCCGCGACCAGCCGGCACCTTCGTCCCCGCGTTCTTCCAGGACCTTCTTGTACGACTCAATCAGCGCCGGGGTGCGCTGATCCCAGAGTGCTCGACCTGGATAGAGGCCGTAGAGGTGCGAGAAGTGCCGGTGGTTTTCTTCAAGAGATGTCCAATCGTCAGCCCACTCTTGAAGAGCGCCACTCGCGCCAATCTGTGGCGGGACGAGCTGCTTTCGCGCTTCGGCTACTTTTACCATCAGCGGTGTGGTCCGCCCAAGATCCCGGTTAGCCTCGATGTAGTAACCGAAGAGATCGTAGAGGATTTGCATGTCGATGGATGAACCAGCGCAGATCGTAGTCCCTTGCAGAGTTGCTCCGGTGACCTGATCGAAGAAAGGTCTATTGCCGCCTCCATCAGGAAAGTTCTCAGGGGAAGTTGAAGGGTTTGTGACCAGCCACCTGCCGTTGGGGTGCTTTACAAGAAAGTCAAGGAAGAACTGAACCGAACCTTCCATGAGGGGAAGACTCTTGCGAAGAAACTCTTTGTCTCTTGTGTACAGGTAGTGTTCCCAAAGGTGGGTACAGAGCCAAGCTCCGCCGACCGTGAAAGTTCCCCAACTTGGGCCATCCATCGGGGCGGCGACTCGCCAGATGTCTGTGTTTTGGTGGAGAACCCACCCTCTGGCGCCATAATGCTCTTTCGCTACCTTTGCCCCTTGGTCCGAAACTTCCGAAATCAGCCTGAACAGCGGCTCTGCGAGATCGCTGAGGTTGCCCGATTCGGCGGGCCAGTAGTTCATTTGGGTGTTGATGTTGGTGGTGTACTTAGAGTCCCACCATGGGTTCTGGTCATCGTTCCAGATTCCCTGGAGATTGGCAGGCTGCTGACCCGGACGCGAAGAGGCGATGAGGATGTAGCGCCCGAAGTTGTAGACCAGGGCCGCGAGACTCGGGTCAGGTTCAGTTTGAACCTTGATCTTTCGCTCACTGATTGGGCGATCCGAGTTCTTTGTTGCGGGCATCCTCAAGGTTGCTCGGCTGAAAAGTGACTGGTGATCCTTAGTCGCCGCTTCACGAAGAGACTCGAATGATTTGCCTTGAAGCTTCTTCAGCGTGGCTTCGACTCGCTTCGAGGGATTGCCACTGACGCTCTTGTAGTTGACAAAGTTGGTAGCCGCTACAAACACGAGGGTGACTGCATTAGCCTTCTCAATCGCCAGAACCCCGCCGTGGTTTGTCGCCCTGCCCCCGTCAATACTTGTCGCGATTTGTCCTTCGTAGCGCAATTTCCCAGCAACACCCATGTAGTCAGCAGACTTCCCGGTTAGCTTTAGGCCGGTTGCCCCGGTGGGGTCCATCTGGAAATAGTCGGTCCCGTAGTTGGAGTGAGTCTGGTTTCTTACCCCGCGAAGCGTTCCCCTCAGATTGATAGAAGCGGGTTTGTCGGAGGTGATTCGAACGATGATCGCCTGATCTGGTGCGGAGGCGAATGTTTCGCGGAGGTACCTGACTCCATCAACTGTGTACTCGACGGAGGCGATTCCGGTTTCGAGGTCTAGGGATCGCTTGTATTCTTGTGCTTTGTCAGCATGGTCGAAGTCAAGGTGCAAGTTGGCAAAGCTCTGATACTTCTGCTGCTCGACGGGGTAGCCCATGAGGTGGCGACCGAACAGATCGTGCGCCTCAAAATTCTTGTTCTCGAAAACCAGCTTTTGAATCTCGGCTAGGTGCTTCGCGCCACCAGGTTTAACGGTTGAATATGGGCCGCCTGAGTAAAGTGTGTTCTCATTGAGCTGGATTCGCTCCTCGCCGATTGTTCCAAATATCATCGCGCCCAGGCGGCCATTACCGACTGGGATCGCTTCATCCCACTTCGCGGCGGGTGCGGCAAACCAGAGGGAGGTGCAGGGATCTAAAGCGGGTTTGGGATGTGCAAAGGTGGACATGAGGCTAAGACAAACCAAGGCAGCAAGCGGCATCTTGCGTGGATGTTAGCACTATTACAAACCCTAATCGAGCGAGCGGATGCGTCGGAGCATGCCTTCTAATCCCTGCATACGTTGCATCGAGAGACTGATTTGGTTGGTGTTCATCCAGGCCATGAAGTCGAAGGATTTTGCTTCTTCTAGGGTTGAGGTGTCGTAGAGGGTGATGAGCAGGGAGACGATGCCTTTGACGAGGAGGGCGTCGGAGGTGCCGGTAAGTCTTAGGCGACCGTCCTCTTGCCAGACTCGAAGCCAGACCTTGCTCTGGCACCCTTTGACGATCTCGTGATCTTGAAAGTCGTCGGCGACTTTGAGTTCCTTGCCGGTGTCGATGATCCACTCGAACCGCTCTTCGCGGTCCAGGAAGCTCAGTTCCTCGGCGATCTCGTCGGCGCGTTGTTGGAGAGTGGTCATCTTAGGCGTTTGACGGCTTTGGCCAGGGCGTCAGAGAACTTGTCAACGTCGCTCTGATCGGTGCAGAGGCCGATTGAAGCTCGGACGGCAGAATCTACGCCGCACTGTTCGAGCAGCGGGTGGGCGCACATTTTGCCGACGCGGACGGCAACATTTTTCTCATTGAGATACGCTCCGAGGTCAGCGGAGTGGACGCCTTCGATCACGAACGATGCGAGGCGAGCGTCGTTGGTGGGTTCGCCGAGGAAGTGGACTCCGTCGACTTGGCTGAGAGCGTCTAGGACACCTTGCATCATGCACGACTCGTGGTCGTGTTGCTCGACCGTCAGTTTCTGGTCAAGATAGTCGATCGCGGCTCCGAGCCCAATGACGCTGGCGATCGGCGGAGTTCCGGCTTCAAACCGTAATGGGGGCTCTTGGAAGGTTGAGCCCGAGAGGAGAACAGTGTCGATCATGTCGCCACCGCCGATCCAAGGATCCACTTGGTCCAGAAGTTCATACCGTCCGACGAGGATTCCGATACCCGTCGGTCCGTAAACCTTGTGGCCGGAAAAGACTAAGAAATCAGCTCCAAGCTTATCGAAATCGATGCGCTCGTGAGGCATCAACTGAGCGGCATCGATGAGCGTCGGCACGCCAAGCCCGCGAGCTGCCGCGAGCATTTGCTCGATCGGAAACCGCTCGCCAGTGACGTTTGAGACGGCGGTGAAGGCCGCGAAACGAACTCCTGAGATCAGAAGTTTGAGCCAGTGCTGTTCGTCGAAACAGCCGTCTTCATCGACTTGGGAGAAGACAAGTTCCGCTCCGGTGCGGGCAGCCAAGAGCTGCCAAGAAACGAGGTTGGCGTGGTGCTCCAAGCCGGTGAGAAGAATCTTATCGCCAGGCTCGATGAGCTTGGAGACGAAGGATTGGGCGACAAGATTGATTGCCTCAGTGGTGTTCTTCTGAAAAACTACTTCGTTGTGCTGGGCACCAACATATGCGGCAATCCGCTCCCGCGCCGATTCGTAAGCGTGGTCCGCGCGGCTCCCGATATCGTGGTTTGCCCGATGCACGTTTCCGGAGTAGTGGGTGTAGTAATCACAAACCGCCGAGATCACAGACTGCGGCTTCGGAGCGGTGTTGGCGTAGTCCAGATACACCAAATCTGGATTGTGGGTAAACAGCGGAAAGTCTTGCTTCATCGGGGGCGCAATACTTCTAAGTTACCTGGAGCCGGATTGTTGCATCAGAGATTGATCGAACCGACGGTGAGCCAACCTTTGGCATCTTTCGCATAAGATTCGTTTGCGAATCCGATTGGGGAGCCTTTAGACAGCGGATTTGGGCTAGAAATCACGACTGTGTATTTTCCTTTCGACAGTCCAGAGAGGGATGACGAGAAGAATCGGTCGGCGGGTTCGGCAGGCAGGATCCCGTCTAGACCCTGATCGGCCCTCGCTTCCCGCACAAGTTTCTTGTTTACATCCAGCAGAGCCATTTTGAGTGGCCACTTGGCGTAAAAAGGCGCGACGCCCTGATTCTTAATCGTGATCGTCACAACCAAGAATCCGGCACCGGCCTGGAACCGGGCTTTCGAGACGTAGAAGTCGTATCCCATGAGCCGTACCATCTCGGAAGCTCGCTTCTTCCGCTCAGGAGTACGGGGGATGTCTTCGCTAAACATTCCGCTATCCATGAGCCACGTTGCGTGGGCTGTTCGAACGCACTTTTCGAAGTCCTGAATTTCCGGTCGGTCGGGTTTGGGGTCAAAGCACTTGCCCCAGGCTTCGGGGCGAATCTCTCCACCAATCGGTTGGCTACGCCAGCGAAAAAGCGTTCCCGCCTTCTTCATCGCGGGCATGAAGTACCAGTCGTCTTGAGGCTTTCCGGTGTCGAGAGTGGCCCAGGCAAAAGAATCATCGTGGTAGCCGAACGGCTTCGAGGCGTTTTCGGCCTTACCCGGGTCGCTCGCCCCTCGTGGGTAGCGCATGAGGACGGGGGTTTTGGTGAAGGCGCGCTGAAACGCGGTCATGACTTCGCTTTGCACGGCGACAGGTGCGAAGAGTTCGTCGCGGGGCCAGTTGTGCCACTCTCCCCAGGCTCCGAGGATTCCCATGGTGAGGTAAGCCAGGCGGGGGTCACCGTCGTATTTACGCCCCAAGGTGCCGATGAAGTTGGTGAGACACTGGCGTAGATTTGCATCCTTGTAGTCCGGAGTGATGTTGTCTCCCAGCCCCTGAGCGGGGTCACTTGCGGCAGATTCTGAGTTCCATCGAGTGACTTTTAGCCCTCCGTCCAGAAGATATTGTGGAATCCCAGATGGCTCCTTGGGATACTCCAGGTAGAAGCGAACGATTGTTTGGTGCCCGCGGCTGGCTACATCGTTGAGGAGATTTTCGAGTGCGTTCCAGTCGTACTGATTCTTACCTTTCACAACAGCGTTTAGCGGAAGGTAGCTGAACTCCATCGAGTGCGGAAACGCATCTTGCCTATCTCCGGCATACGGAACGAGCCCTTTGAGCGGATTGCCAACCGGCGAAGGCGCCGGGTTCAAAAGAAGCTCTTGCCCGAGCATCGCGGTGACTAGGAGAGTTGTCAGCACTGCCACTACAATACGCTACCCGCAGGCAAAAAGTAGCCCGACTTGTTCAAGGTCGGGCTTTGTTTATTGTGGGAGAACGAATCCAAGAAAGTTACGTCCATGTATCAGATGCGCAGGACGCAAAAGAGTTTCATTTTTCTTAAGTTTTCTGTTGTGGAGCCTTGGTTATCTGTTGAAGTAGGAACCGTGTGCTCAGCAGAGGTTGTATAACATGAACATGAAACCGTTGCGGTTCCTTCCACTTCTTGCCGTTCTCTCCATCGCTGTTTCCGCACAAGCCGGTCTGACTGTGGGAGACAAGGCACCTGAACTCAAAGTCACCGACTGGGTGAAGGGCTCGCCGGTTGAGCTCGGGAAAGGGAAGCCGGTAGTCGTCGAATTCTGGGCAACTTGGTGCGGCCCATGCCGCCAGACGATTCCTCACCTCACCGAGATGGCGAAGAAGTACGGCAGTAAGGTCGACTTTGTTGGAGTCTCGATTTGGGAGAGCCAGCCGGGGGATTACAAGACGAAGGTGCCGGCGTTTGTAAAGGACTTCGGCGCAAAAATGGACTACAACGTTGCTACCGAAGGCGCCGGGATGTACATGGCAACCAATTGGATGAAGGCGGCGGGCGAGAACGGAATTCCGACGGCTTTTGTAATTGATGGTAGCGGAACAGTCGCTTGGATCGGACATCCGATGGCGGGTCTTGAAGACGCAGTTGATCAGGTTTTGAACGGCAAGTTCGATTTAGCGAAGGCAAAGAAGGCTCGCGAGGATGCAAAGAAAGCTGAAGCTGCCGAAATGCAGATGCAAGCAGAAATGCAGAAGAAGTTCGACCCGATTCAAAAGCTCTTCGCGAAGCAAGACTTCAAGGGGGCTCTTGCGGAGATCGAGAGAGTGTGGGCCAAGGAGCCGAAGATGCGTGTGATGCTGGGGAGTATGGAACTAGCGGCACGAAACATGGGCAAGCTCGGTGGCGTCGATAAGCTTCTGAACAAGATGGCTGGCCTGCCGGAGATGAACGACCCAATGATGATCAACCAAGTGATCTGGGACGTCGTGGAGAATCCTGGCGTCACGGACGCGGCTGGCTATAAGGCGGCCGTTAAGCTCGGCGAAAAGATGATGAAGCTCGACCCGACAAACGCGATGAACATGGACACCTACGCCCTCGCTCTTTGGCGCTCGGGCGATAAGGCTAAGGCCATTACGACTCAGAAAAAGGCTCTTGAGCTTGCGAAGACCGACAAGCGGGTGGACGACCAGACTCGCGGTGAGATGGAAGGCCGACTCCGTGAGTTTGGCGGCTAGTCACGCTGCTCGACTGCTGGCGGCTCCGAAGGAGCCGCATTGCAGCCGCTTCGGACGAACCCGAGGATCGAGATGACGCAGAAGACGAGGATGTAGATCCCCCAAGGACCCATACGGGCGAGTCCCTTAACGTTGCTCTTGGCCTGGTGAAGGACTGCGGCGGGTCGGAATTCGATGTTGTGTTTGGCGCACTCGGCGCAGCGGGGACCTGCGGACCCAATTTGGACGCAATTGGTGCAGAGCGGTTTGTCGCAGCGGCCACAACTGAGGTTTGTGGCTTCCTTCGGGTGCTTGTAGCAGAAGCGAGTCTCGTCGGAAGCGGGGCGCTGCTGATGTTTGGCGTACTCGGCAAAGTCGAGCCCACAACGACCGCAGAACCGGATATCGTCTTCATTCTGTCTTGCGCATCGGGGGCAAACTTGCATCGTATTTTGAACGTGATTATGCCTGAGAATGCCGCCGAAAGGCGAGTTCGGACGGTAGGCTTTAAGTATGAGTGAATTAATCCAACTTGGGAGCCATAACGAGCGCCCAATGCCGCCGAAGGCAGACGAGATAAACCTCCGATTCTCGGAGCAGGCAATCAAGGAGTTGGATGCACTCAAGACTCACTATCCCAACCAGAAGGCTTGTATTTTGCCTGGGCTCTGGATCGCTCAGCGCGAGTACGGCGGGTTCTTGGACGGCGATGCGATCGCCGAAGTGGCTCATCGCCTGCAGCGCAGCTACGCAGAGGTGCAGGGCGTCGCGACGTTTTATTCGATGTACAACACGGTCCACAATCCCGGTCGGCACAAAATCGAGGTTTGCACCTGCCTGTCTTGCCACTTTAACTCGGCATACCGCATCCGCGATTACGTGACGAAGAAGTTGGGAATCAAGAATGGCGAGACGACCGCCGACGGAATGTTTATGCTCGAAGAAGTCGAGTGTTTGAATGCCTGTGACCGAGCTCCGGTCGTCCAGGTGGGCGATAGGTATTTCGGCCCAGTGGACGAGAAGTCAATTGACGCCCTGCTGGATGAATTACGAGCAAGCGAAGAGAGCACGGTTGTAAAAATGGCCGACCAGATCGTGCAGGTTCAATTGAAGTCAGAAGAAAGAATAGGCTCGATACGTTAAGTTCAACCGTTTCTAAGGCTAAATCCGAAAAAGTTCCTACTGTTTGAAACATTTTCCGCTTCCTACTTCCAATTTTCTTGACGAAGTCTTAAAATGACTTTGCTAGGGTTCGTTTTCGAATTTTAGCAGGCATTTATTATGAGACGTGCATTCACATTAATCGAATTGCTCGTGGTTATCGCAATCATCGCGATCCTCGCCGCAATCCTCTTCCCCGTCTTTGCTCAGGCAAAGGCTGCTGCCAAAAAGACTAGCGAAATCACCCAGATGAAGCAAACCGGTACGTCGATTATGATTTACCAAGCAGACGCAGATGATACTTTCCCTAGTGCCTACCCGGTCGGAGCAAACGGAACGGTTTACTCAACTTTCTGGTATTCGGTTCCAACTGACTGGAATCCAACCTATCCGGCCTTTTACATCCCGGAAGATGCCAATGCTTGGGCCAACAGCACCGAGCCTTATCGCAAGAACCAGGACCTACTTAGGAGTCCTGTTGGATTGCCTCGCGTACTGCCGGGGCACGATAGTACGGCTCCACGGAAGCAACCTGCCTTCGTAAACTACGCCTTCAATGGACTTCTTCACTGGTGGAGTGGGACCGCGATTAACGCTCCGAGCCAACTTCGAATGTTATCGCAGAACCGCGGAACGATGAACGTTAAGGGTGCTGCTTGGTCAAATCCTTACCTGCGATGTCCAACGGCGGCTTCGAACTGCCGATTCGTTCCATCAACTCCGACGTGTAATGGCTCAAATGGAACTTGGTCTGAAATGTGGATCAATTCGCAGTATGTTCAGTGGGTCCACAACCGAGGACAGGTAGCAGTGATGTCGGATACTTCCGCCAAATTCTTTAACATGAATGCAGGAGTTAATCAGCGAAGCGATTTCCGAACGAGCATGTGGACGCGATTCAGTGCTATCGGAGCTAGTACGACTGAGTGGCAGGACACCAACTTCTGCCACACCCTGCTGTTCCAGCCAGATTTCGACTTCCAGACTTGGGGGACGCCAATTGAGTATTAAGGTTGGTAGCGCGTTGTTGCTCTTGCTCGGAGTCCCCTTAATCGGTTGCTCCGGTTCAGGAGATTCTGGGGTCGCAGAGACGCCCGCAGATGTCCCTACAAAATCAGCGGCGGAAGTTGGCTCGGGTCGGCAGAAGGGTTCCGACGACGCGCCTCGGACACGCGAAGGCGGCTGAGCTTTCAAAGTTGGATAACGAGGGATCCAGTGATACACACTGGATCCCTCGTTTTTTTGTGCTCAATCGCGACCGAGTTCAGAGCCGAAGCCAGGCTGGGTGGCTTGCTTTTCTTTCGTTCGAGCCTGAACCTCGGAAGACTATTCACCATTGGTAGTTTCCGATATAATCGGTGGGCCTAACCAGGAGCCGAACGATTCCTACCACCGGCTAGCAGTGCGCCGAGAATCCAATTTTCGGCGCACGGGTCTTCTTGTGTGGAGACTATGGATGCTTTGAGGTTCGCATTCTAAGTTCAAGATCTACCTTACGGTTCCTCCTTTCTTGCTAAGTAGAGGGAAACCGTTTGAATCACTGTCCTCGCATATCCCCCGTCGGAGTTGGGGCTGCGGACATGCCTTCCCCTCGAGCTAGGGCTTTTTCGCCGGTTGGTTCGGTTGTGTTGGCCACCGCCTTTGCGTTCGGATCATCTCCGACCACCGGTGCCGGTTCGCTGTTGCATGCAACTAAGCAAAAGACGGCGCATACCGAGAGTACTGTTAGCCTTACCATGCAAAAGGGTTCCCGAAGTTCTGGAAGTCGAAATCTGGCTGAAACAACAAAGCGTGGCAGAAGTTCGTATCTTGCCATTCGCCGTGCGGAGCACCATTCTGATCGTAGCTGAAGTAAGGATCCTTTCGGAAATCCGAAAGAACTCGTGCCGTGCTTCCAGCCGCCCGAATGTTGGCGCCTCTTGAAACAAACTTCGTTGATGTATCAGCGTACGTGACGACCGATCCCCGTCCGTATTGCCACTGAGATGAAGTGTTTCCAGCTTTTCCGTTCTTCCAAACAACTCCGCTCCACTGGCCGTTTGCCGAACTACAAGTTGGAGTCGAAGGAACGTATTGGCAAGGTGCCGCCGCCGTGTTGCAAGTCATCGTCGGATTTGCGGTCCCGTAGCCTTGGATGGCATCACGGCCCCAAGGCTGCCAGAACATGATGAGCGAGCTGGGTGCGTTGACTGCAGTTGCGCTCCATGTGTTCAGTAGTCCGTTCATCTGGAAACTCGTCACAGCCGGCTTGCGTCGAGCTGTCGCGAAGTTGTCGTTGAACAAGTTGATGGGTATTGAGCCAGGAGTGTCCAGCATCTCATAGTTCTTTCGGTACGGCTCAGTGTTATTGGCCCAGTTGCCTCGAACGAATTCCAAGTAGGCGTTGCTGAGGGGCGTCGGCCACCAATCTTCAGGGGTGTCGTGGACGAATGTAGTCGCGTGAGCACCGCTGGGGATGCGGCCAAACGCTCTGGGCATCACATCGTCGGAGTCGGCGAGATAAATCGCGACGCCAGTTCCGATCTGCTTCGAGTTGCTAATCGCCGAAGCCTTCTTCGCGGCTGCCTTCGCCTGCGCAAACACAGGGAATAAGATGGCGGCGAGGATCGCAATGATGGCGATCACGACGAGGAGTTCTATGAGCGTAAATGCTCGGTTTTGTTGTCTCATGATTTCTTTCCAAAATCACGATCTCAAGTTTCTAATGCAACAAACAATCGCTCCTTTCAGTGTGCGATTAGTTTCAGTACTGGTCAAGGGGAGTTTAGAGTTCCCACCACTGCGGGATTGTGCTTCGATTTGCGCTAACGGACGCCAAACAAGCAAGGTAAATTAAAGGATATGGCAGAGTACAAGCTCCTGTTGAAGCACTCCGACGATCCGGCATCTCAAACACTCGCTGGATACAAAAAAGTCGGGGGCTATTCAGGGCTAGCAAAGGCTCTGAAGATGGAGCGGCAAGCTGTCATCGACGAGGTCAAGACTTCGGGGCTTCGTGGGCGCGGTGGCGCGGGATTTCCGAGCTGGATCAAATGGAATGGTCTTCCGAAAGAAAAGGCAAAGCCACACTACGTTGTCTGTAATGCAGACGAGGGTGAGCCCGGCACGTTTAAGGACAAGATGCTGATGGAAACCGCACCTTTTCAGCTCATTGAGGGCATGACGATTGCGGGCTACGCGGTGCAGGGCGATGTTGGCTACATCTATATCCGAGGTGAGTTCATTGACGCCGCAAAAGCCCTTCGCAAGGCGATTGACGAGGCTTATGCGAATAACCTTCTCGGCAAAAACATCCTCGGAACGGACTTTTCGTACGACCTGCACATCCACCTTGGAGCAGGTTCATACGAGTGCGGCGAAGAATCGGCGTTGATGTCGTCTCTCATGGGTGAGCGTGGAATGCCGCGATTGAAGTTCCCACACGCTCCGCTTCCTACAGTCAGCGGAGTTTGGGAGCGACCAACTTTGATCAACAATGTTGAGAGTTACTCGTGCGTGCCGCACATCGTGGATCGCGGTGGCGAGTGGTATGCGACCCTGGGTGCTTCGACCAAGAACTCGCGGGGAACCAAAATTTTCTCGGTCAGTGGGCATGTCAACAAGCCGGGCAACTACGAAATCGAGTTTGGAACTCCGCTGAAGGAACTGCTTGAAATGGCTGGCGGAGTGCGTGGCGGCAAGCTCAAGGCTTGTATCCCCGGAGGCTCGTCAATGCCAGTCATAAAGCCAGACGCCGTTGATGTGGCAATCATCGGCTACGAAGAGATGGGCGAAGTGAAGTCGATGGTGGGCTCTGGCGGATGCATGTTCTTCAACGAGCACACCGACATCGTCATGCTGGCCTGGCGGACCGCTCACTTTTACGCAAATGAATCGTGCGGGAAGTGTACGCCGTGCCGTGAAGGCACACGGTGGATGGTGCAGATCATGGATCGCATCGTCGCGGGTGGTGGACAGAAAGGCGATATGGATCTTTTGACCGAAGTTGCAAACAACGTTGAGGGCCGCTCCTTCTGTGCTCTCGGCGATGCCGCGGCTTGGCCCATGAAGGCGTTCATCCGGCAGTTCCCTGAGGAGTTTGAGTACTGGATCCAGCACGGAAAGAGCATGGTTTCTTCGAAAGAAGCGCTGGCGCTGGTTCCTTGAAAGTCCCTTGCCCCCTGAGGGGGAAAGGGATTTAGGGTTAGGGGGTTTAAGACTTGCGTCCAAAAAGAAAGGCAAGACCGCCTATTGAGCGCGCCCGTGAGCTGCGCAACAATCCTTCGGTTGCAGAAGAAGTGGCATGGAGATTTCTCAAGAAGTCCTTTTTGGGCTATCGATTTCGTCGGCAGCATCTTTTGCCACCATATACTCTCGACTTCTATTGCCATGAGTTGCGACTATGCGTTGAGTTTGATGGCGAACAACATGATCCTCTGGTGGATGCTCGGCGGGATGCGTACCTGGTTACCAAGGGGATTGTGACTTTTCGGATTCCGAATGTTGAGTTCTTTGAAGTGTATGGACCAGTTCAGACGGACTGGATTCTGGAACTGCAGAAATTCTGTCAAGCTCGTGCTTTGGAGCTGAGCGCTTCCGCCGACTGACTCCAGCAGGCGGAACCCCCTAACCCCCAACACCTTTCCCACTCGGGGGGCAAGGGGGTCCGGAGTCACTGCTGCGGAGTGGATTTAGCGTGTATCATAAACCTATGCTTCGCGGACTCTTGGTACTTGCATGCGCCTCGGTTGGAATCGCCGGAATTTCGGTTGATCCGTATGCGCTGGGAACACCAGGACCAGTTCCTTATCCCAAGACAAATCCCTACACCGCAGCAAAAGCGGAACTTGGGAGAAGGCTGTTCGAAGAGCGTGCGCTGAGCAAAACGCGGCAAACTCCCTGTACGTGGTGCCACAACGAACCTGCAGGATTTGGTGATGGTCGAACAGTCAATATCGGCGACACAAAGGAAGCACTTTCACGACACAGCCCGACGTTGATCGGCTCGGGATACCAGCCGCAGCTCTTCTGGGATGGGCGGGTTAAGACACTTGAGGAACAGGTGCTGATGCCAATCGAGCATCCGCTAGAGATGAATCTTGACCTCAAAGAGGTGCCAGAACGTCTGCGAAAAGCAAAGTACGAGTCGCTGTTCGAAGACGCGTTTGGCTCAAAAGACATCACCAAAGAACGGGTCGCGATGGCGCTTGCGACCTATGTGCGAACGCTCACGGAAAACCAAACTCCCTTCGACGAGTTTGTGAAAGGGAACAAGAAGGCGCTCTCGCCTGTCGCTCAACAGGGGCTTGCCATCTTTAAAGGGAAAGGCCAATGTATCACGTGTCACTCAGGACCCCATTTCACACGAGCAACGATTCCGGGAGCTGATCCATTTGCCAAAACTGGGCTCGCACAGTCGTACGTTATCGGAGAGGATCATGGTCGAGGGGATCTGACGAAGAATCCAAAGGACAAAGGATTCTGGAGAATTCCATCCCTGCGCGGCATCGGACGAACCGCCCCCTACATGCACAACGGGACTCTCGAGACTTTGGAAGACGTTGTCGAGTTTTATGATCGTGGCGGAGACGAAGGGGCTCTTCCCAAACTGAAACTGACCAAGCAAGAAAAAGCCGCCTTGGTGGAATTCCTCCAAGACGGCTTGACGGGTTCTTAGTTCTTTCGTCTTCGTCGGGCGATCAATGCTCCACCGAGACCAAGCATTGCCAGAGTAGCCGGCTCAGGTACTGCTTGAACGCTGAAGTCACCTCCGGAGACCGAGTTAAGGTCGTCCCCGTAGTAGCCAACGAATACTCCGGAGTTCGCGGTCCACACTGGCCCAGAAGGATCTACTCCGGTAAACACCATGTGTGCGACGGTTTGAGAGCTATTTGCTCCCAGTGAGTTTGGATAGCCGTTGTACTCGAAGTCAACGGTGAAGCCTTGAGGCGAAGTTCCAGCGCTGTAGTAGCGACTTTGGACGGTTGCGGCCCGGTTAGACGAGTTTTGCAGAGTGTGTTGCAGGGTCTGAGTTTGGCCCGGGTTAACCGCAAAGCTACTCTGAGGGTAGGTCACTGTGATACCGAATCCGTTGACTACCTCGATGGTGACATTGGCCGACCCAAGCAAATCAGAGGCTGTGCTTGACGAACCCCCGAAGATGTCGACAGTGCCCGTGTACACACCGGAACCAGTCGTACTTCCGTAAAATCCGAACAAGCCATCGAAGACTCCAACGGAATTATAGCCAAAGCCAGATGCCAGTTCCGTACCCCATGTATAGCCAAATTCTCCGACCTCTATCCCGGATCCGTCGAATTGACGGAATCGGGTATTGAAGGTGTCAATCAAGAGTCCGGATGTTGACAAGTTCCCAGATCCAAAACTTGCTCCGTTGATGTAAAGCCCGGAGGTTAATAGATCGATTTCTGTGTCGATCTTCCCCCCTGGAGAAAAGCCAAGTTCGGACGAATAGTCATTCGTTCCCGTAAAGTTTAAACCCGCAGAAGAGAATGCTGCGATGCCAAGTAAGCCAAGCCCAAAAAGTGTTCGTTTCATCTGATTCAACTGGTCTCCGCACTCCGGGACCAATTAGAGCCTATCGGAGCTCAAGCGCGTGTACAGAACTCATTTAACGGAAGGATACAAAAAACTGAACAAAGTTGTCAGAGATTCCGTCAGACTAACCTTGTGCCCCCATGCAATATTTGGAAAACATCCCATGCTGGGGAGATCCTGTCTTCCCTGAAGCATTAACACAGCTCGACAATGCCCGCGAGACAGGCGCGGAAAGACTAGCTCTTATGGCCGACCATCATGTCGGTTACGGCGTGCCCATTGGTGGCGTCGTTGCCTACCGTCACCGGATTTCACCGAGTGGCGTTGGCTACGATATTGCCTGCGGAAACAAAGCCGTTCGCCTTGACTGCGAAGAGCGGAAAGTCAAAGCCAAAATCAATCCTTTGATGGACGAGATCTTCAAAAAGCTCTCGTTCGGAATGGGTTTGAACAACAATGAAGTCGTCGAACATGAACTCTTCGATGACGACGCTTGGCGCCTGCCTCCGCTGAAGAGCCGACGGCAGAAGGCTCAAAACCAGCTTGGAACCATTGGTGGCGGCAACCACTACGTGGATATCTTTGTCGACGAGCTCGACCGAATCTGGGTCGGCGTCCACTTCGGGTCGCGCGGCCTTGGTCACGGTATTGCCCAACACTACATGGACCTCGCCGCCGGTGAGGGACAGGTGAGCAACGGCATCAGCTGGCTCTCGACCGAAAAAGACTCGGGTCGGGAGTACATCGAAGCGATGGAACTCGCGGGGCGATACGCCTATGCGGGCCGGGACTGGGTCTGCGCCCGAGTCGCCAAAATTCTTGGCGGAATGATTGTCGAGGAGGTTCACAATCACCACAATTTCGCTTGGCGAGAGACCCATAGCGGTGAGGAGTACTGGGTTGTCCGAAAAGGAGCAACCCCCGCGTTCCCCGGTCAGCTTGGGTTCGTCGGAGGCTCGATGGGCGATGACTCAGTCATCCTCGAAGGGGTCGATTCGCCCGAGTCGAAAGAAGCCTTATACTCAACTGTTCACGGCGCCGGACGAGTCATGTCTCGAACTGCGGCAAAAGGCAAGCGGGGTGAAGCCGGGAGGGTGACCAAAGAGATGATGTCGAAGTGGGTGAAGGATCGCGGCGTTGTGGTTCGTGGCGGCGATGTGGACGAAGCTCCGCACGTTTATAAGCGCCTGCATCGGGTTCTGGAGCACCACTCTAATACAATCCGGATTCGCCACACGCTGAAGCCGCTGGGTGTTGCTATGGCTGGCGCCGATGTAAAAGACCCATTCAAAGATTGAATCTCACCCGATTGAAGGCTGACCTGCGATATAATGCGGGTTAGTCTTCTTAGGGAGAGGTTTTTGATGTTCAAGAGATCATTTCCAGTTTCGCTAGCAGTCTTCGGATTAGCCTCCATTAGTTTTGGTCAGTTCACCCAGGTACCGGGAGTCCGTGAATTCACGGGTCAGTTGATCGTTCGGCCGAAGCAGGTCGCATCAATGATGGATTCTGGCGTTCGCTTTGACGAGATTCGTCTTCGCCGGCAGCGCTCACGAAGCCGAGTCTCGTCGATGATACTTCGATACGTTCCGCAGACAGATGAATACGTTGTGAAAGTCCCGATTGGACTTTCGGAGACTGTGTATTCAAAATCGCTAATGGCGAGCGGCGACTATCAATACGTTGAGCCGAACTGGCGAGTTTTCCCGAATCGAGTACCTAACGACCCGCGATATGCACAACAATGGCACCATCCCATCATCGGGTCGCCACTCGCTTGGAACCTCTGGACGGGAAGTTCAACCCGAACAATTGCGTTCTGCGATACGGGAATCATGCGCGCGCATGAAGACCTTAGGAACCTACGGGTACCAGGCTACAACGCGGTCGACAAGATTGCCGAATCGGCGGGCGGTCAAGTGGAAGATATTAACGGCCACGGCACTCACGTCTCAGGATGCGGAGCAGCCCAAGGCAACAACAGTATCGGTGTGGCGGGGGTTGGCTGGAACTTCAAGGTCATGCACAACCGAATTTCGAACTCGCCTGGAGGCGGTGCTTCGGTCGCTGATATGATGGATGGTGCTCGATGGGCCATCGAGCATGGTGCGAAGACTGTCAGCGTTTCTTATTCTGGAGTAGATTCTCCCTCGATCGGAACGACCGGGACCTACATCAAGTCGATCGGTGGACTACTGCTGTTTGCGGCCGGCAACGACAATCGCGACCTAACGGGTTTTCGACATCCAGACACGATTGTGGTGGGAGCGTCGAACGAATCGGATGGCAAAGCTGGCTTCTCGGCATACGGTCGAGGTTGCACCTTGTTCGCTCCCGGAACCAACATCCTAAGCACGACAATGGACGGCGGCTATGGTGGGGCAAGCGGAACTTCGATGGCGACTCCCGTTGCAAACGGCGTGCTGGCAACGATCTGGTCAGTAAACCCAGATTTGACCCCGAACGAGGTTAGCGACATCCTGTTCTCGACTTGCGACAACATTGGCTCTTCGGCGATCTTTGGCTATGGGCGTGTCAACGTCAACAGAGGCGTCAACGTCGCGCTTGCCACGCTTGCGAAAGATGCTGAGGTTACGGCAGTTGCCCCAGTCTATGGCAACCATGTCGGCGGAGGATTGAATGAGGTCAAGGACTCAAGCTTGATCAGTTCATACAATGTCAAAGGGCGCATCCAGGCTGGCGTAGGTCCGGTAGCTTCGGCTTCGGTGACGGCTACGATTCCGGCTGCTGCTTCAGAGCTCCGCTCAGTCAGCGTCTCTGCCGCATTCAACTCGGAGTCGTTTGCAGCGTCAACAGTATTTGTCTACGCTTGGAATAACACGACTTCTGCGTGGGAACTTCAAGGTTCTCGTGGGACATACGGTGGCGTGAACAACACCATCAGCTTCTCGTTAAGAACGAACTTGACAAGCTATGTTGATGGAGCGGGGCAGGTCAAACTGATGATCCGGGCAGTGACACCGGCCCGGCTGTCACAGAACCTGTCCAACCTTCGCGTAAGCCAGGTGAAGGTTCGATACACCAGGAATCCAGTGACTCCCTAGTCGTTTTGCTGACTTAGCTTCAAGCCCTTTGCTTTCCTGCAAGGGGCTTTTTACTTTGTCAGAGAGCGGATGATCGCTTCGGCTTCGGGGCCAAACTCGGCAAGGCGTCGATAAAGCGTAAGCTGGACCATTGCTCTGGTCTTATTCAGGTCAGCCGGGTCGCCTTCACCGAGTTGGAAGTAGGTATCACCCTTCAGGTAGTCGGTAAGGAATCGGAGTCCAAGCTCGAGAGCGATCACTTGGACCGCGGAGACCATCATCCCGATTTCTTGACTCGTGACTTCAGTAGCGGTCTTCAGGAATCCTTCGGCAACCGCACGATAGACATCTTTATCGACCTGGATTCTGCTGAGGTCCGTCTCTTTCTCTCCAGCGACATTGACCAAAGAGCGGAGCATGTCGCCCCAGTCCGCAAGCCAAGTGAACGACATGATTGTGTCGAGATCAACGAGAGCCTTGACGTTGCCTGTTGTCGTATCAAATAGGAAGTTCTCAATCTTTGTGTCGCCGTGGATCAGCGTTTGGCGGATACGTCCCTGAGCGATTGCGGTCCAGAGCCCCATCGCAAACGGCTCTTGCTCCCGAACGAGAGCGATGAACGGAGCGAGCTCGGGATCATTCTTCCGCTTGGAGGCTTCTTCGACTGAACAACCGACGAGGAAATGCGGACCCGTTGAGGTTCGCAAAATCGGATCGTCGGGTAGCAGCGCTGCTGCATCGCCCATCGTCCGGTTTCCGTTCATGACTGAGTGGAATTGGCGGTAGTAGAGGCCGGTATCTCGGTAGCCGGGAAGGGAACCCTCGACTCCAACTGGGTTGATGCTGGAGGTTAGGTCGGAGTAGATCGCTAGCCCACGCCCCATCTCGCTGGCGAGCCGAAGTTGTTCCGTACGGCTCTCAACTTCCGAAAGGCTCTTGTAAGAACGCGACCCTGGGATTCGAACCATGAGACGCCACACCGACCAGCCATGCTCGTCCGTGAGATCAAGAAACGCTTTACCTTGGCGAGTTGGAACCAGTTCAATGGCGTCCCAGCCCTCAATCGGTTTGCTTTCGAGGCTACTCCGCTGAGCCGTAATGGAGCTGACCATGCCATTCATCACCCGATAAGGCATCGCGAAAACGTCGGAGTTGACCTTTTGCAGCAGGTATTCCTGATCGCCCGCGACGACTTCATAAGTGTGAAGATTGATGTTTCCGCGACCTGGGAAAGGTGCGATCTGGAGGTCGCCTTCAACGGCGAACTGATGAACAACCCAGTTGATGTCGGCGGTGGTGTAATCCTGATACGCGCCAGTAAGGTGCGACGGACGGTCTTCGATGACCGCATAGTCGGTTGCCAAAATAATTCCCTGCTCGTTCATCCGTAAACCTGAATGTTAACAAGAATCTTACCACTCGGGGGGTTTAGGTGCGAAAAAGCTGAGGAGTTGATCGATGGGTTTGGTCAGTGGTCGAAAGAAGAGGTCGTCCTTTTGAGCTGAATCGAATTTGGCGCGCCCATAGTAGGTCACGACTCCCTTTTGAGGTAAGTCCTGCAGACCGAGTTTCAATGTTCGCATCATTGGTGCGCGGTCACTGCTTCTGAACGGGGTCACGATGTTATGGTCGTACTCCCAAGCTTTTGATTTTCCAACTGTAGCTTCGATCAGTCCGTCAGTGATGACAAAGATTCTCAATGGAGCGAAAGCACCTTGGAGGTTTGTGGGCGGAACGTAATACGGGCAAAACGGGACTGATGTTTTGAAGCTCATTCGGATTGCTTCGGCATTAAGTGGCTTTGCCTCTGCGACGTACTTGAACGCCGTGAGAAACCAGCCCTTCTTTACGTAGTGTGAGAGCCAAACAGATTGATCGGGCGAGAACTTGTAGCCACGCAGTCGTAGCCACGATTGCAATGCCCGGCTGTCCGTCGCTTTCAATGTGGTGGCTTCGAACGAACCGACAGACTTCACCTGGACGACGGTCACAGGAGGTGGTCCAGATCTTGTGGCTGGACCTCCAGAGGCCGCACCACCACCTAACGCAGCGATCGCAGGAGGTTTTGGAATGTACCTTTCAAGGATGCTGAAGACCTTGCGGTCAACCTGTTCGAGCTCAGGTTTGCTAGGAGTCGGAGCAATGAAGTCGAAAGACTCCGCGTCTGTGGCAAAGGACGCTGTTCTTACGAAGTGTTCAATTTTGGTGTTTTGGTTCCAAATCACCAAGTCTGTCTGACCGCTGAACACGATCGTTGCAGGAACCTTACCATTTTCTCCGTTGGCGAACCCCACTCCGCAGCAAGGGACGGATTTGCTGGCGGTAAGGGCAAGCACACAAAGCGCGCCAAGGTGCTTCACACAAGTTCAGACGAGCAGTTAGGTCTTAAGGTCACTAGACCAGAAGAAGCTTCTTCAGAAGAGAACCGAAAACAAGGTGCGTTACCTTTAGGCTTTCCACGTCAACACACTCATCTACGGCATGAATCGTCTTGTTGATCGGGCCAAACTCGCAGACCGGGATTCCGGCCGCGGCTAAGAACCGGGCGTCAGAGGTGCCACCGCCAGTCCCGAGTTTTGGTTCGGTTCCGGTCGCTTGGTGAACCGCCTCGGAGACCGCACTGATGAGGGATTGGTCTTTTGTGATGAACGGACGAGCACCGTCGGTCCAATTGATTTCGTGATCAAGCGAATGTTTGGCGGCAAGCTCGTTGAAGACTTTCTGGATGGACTCTGGGCTCTGCGTGGGTTGGTAGCGGATGTTGAAGTCGAACTCGAGGAGACCTGGGATGACATTGTTTGCTCCGGTGCCTGCCTTGACGTTTGCGATTTGCAGGCTGCTTGGATCGAACTCGTTGGTAGCCCCGTCCCAGCGGTGGCTGATCAAGTCATTAAGAAAGGGAAGCGCATTGTGGATCGGGTTCGACGCCAGGTGCGGATAGGCCACATGCCCCTGCTTGCCGAAGACCTTAACTCGCCCGCTGAGCGAGCCCCGACGACCGACCTTGATCGTGTCCCCAAAAGCTTCCTCGCTCGTAGGCTCACCGACGAGGGCAAAGTCGAAACGCTCCCCTCTGTCGAGGAGTTTTTGGAGAGCGAAGCCGGTTCCATAAGTCGCTACCCCTTCTTCGTCAGAGGTGATCAGGAGCGCTATTTGTCCAGGAAAAGTAGGATTTTCATGAACAAAAGCGAGCGACGCACAAACCATCGCCGCCAGCGAACCTTTCATGTCCGCTGCGCCGCGGCCGTAGAGAAAGCCATCACGAATGGTCGGCTCAAATGGAGGACTGTTCCATGCTTCCAGGGGTCCCGGAGGCACAACATCGCAGTGTCCGTTAAACAAAACTGAAGCCCCTTCACCGCCTCGAAAGACCGCGTACAAGTTCTCAGTATCGTCCTCATTGATGAACTCGCAAGAGAACCCAGCAGGAGCCAAGAGTGACGAAATAAGGTCGAGACATCCTGCCTGGTTCGGCGTCACCGAAGGGCAGCGGATCAGGTCGCAAGCGAGTTGAACGACATCCATCAGTCGCGCAGTAGCTCGTTGAGGGCGGTTTTCGCGCGCGTTTGCGCGTCGACAGTCTTGACGATAACCGCGCAGTAGAGCGAGTGCGAGCCATCTTTCGATGGCAAGGATCCAGGAACGACAACCGAACCCGCGGGTATTCGGCCGTAAGTGATCTCACCGGTCGCTCGGTTAAGAATCTTGGTGCTCATTCCCAGGAAGACGCCCATTGAGAGAACCGAATTCTCCTCGACAATTACTCCCTCAACCACTTCGGATCGCGCTCCGATGAAGCAGTTGTCCTCGATGATGACCGGGTTTGCCTGAATCGGTTCGAGAACGCCGCCAATCCCGACTCCACCACTCAAGTGGACGTTTTTGCCGATCTGCGCACACGAGCCGACGGTGGCCCAAGTGTCAACCATCGTTCCTTCATCGATGTACGCGCCAACGTTCACGTAAGAGGGCATCAGAACTGCGTTCTTGCCGATATAGGCTCCCTTTCGGACGGTTGCGGGCGGCACGACTCGGAATCCGTGGGTTGCAAACTCAGCCGGAGTGTAGTTCTCAAACTTCAGCGGCACCTTATCGTAAAAATGCATTGGGCCGGCTGCAGAGACGTGGTTGTTGGCGAGCCTGAACGATAGGAGTACGGCCTTCTTGATCCACTGATGGGTGGTCCACTCGCCATCAATCTTCTCGCAAACGCGAAGTCGACCCGAGTCGAGAAGGTGGAGAACGCTTCCGACGGCATCTTTCAACCCATCGGGATAGCTCGAAGTCGATATGGAATCTCGCTCTTCCCAGGCTGCGTCGATGGCGGGCTGATAGTTTTGCATGTTAACCTCAGTTTAGCCGCTTTAAGCGAGAAGCGAGAAGCGAGAAGCGCGACTGGTTGCCAGCAGTAGCCTTGTTTCGCCTTCCCGCTCAAAGCGGAACTTAATCGAACTTTCGCGCCTCTACTCATCGTATGAACAGTATCATGGGTCGTCGAATTGTGAAGGCAATTGGTCTGGCACTCACCCTCGCGGTAGCCGGAGCAAGTTTTGGGCAGAGCGGAGTAAAGAAACGAATGGATTTGAAAGAATTAGTGATTGGCGGTGGTTGCTTCTGGTGTGTCGAAGCTGTGTTGGAAGACCTTAAGGGCGTCGAAAAGGTCGAGAGCGGCTATGCAGGCGGGCACGTTTTCCCTGTCACTTATGAAGAAGTCTGCACCGGACGGACGGGTGTTGCCGAAGTTGTGAAGGTGTTCTACCACTCTGATCAAATTTCTTCAGCAGATATCCTGAAGATGTTCTTCGTCTCTCACGATCCGACTACCCTTAACCGCCAGGGTCCTGATTCAGGAACGCAATATCGCTCGGTGATTTTCTACACGACCAATGAAGAAAGGGAACTGGCCGAGAATGTGATCAAGCAAATCACGGCCGAAAAACTTTACGCGAACAAGATCGTAACGACTCTTGAGCCGCTCACAAACTACCAGCGAGCCGAAGAGTATCATCAGAACTACTTCGCCAAATACGAGAAGGCGAGTGAAGCCGAAAAGGCAAAGATGAACGCCGGATACTGCGCCTATGTTGTCTCGCCGAAGGTGACCAAGTTCCGACAGAAGTACGCCTCGAAGCTCAAGAAGGGCTAATTCTAGATTCTGCCCCCGTTCTGGGGGCAGAGTAAACTCTTGCCGTGCTACCCTCCATCCGCGTCTTCCTCGTCCGTCATGGACAGACCGAATGGAACACCCAAAAACGCGCTCAGGGTCATACGGATATTCCTCTGGACGAGGTGGGCTTGTCCCAGGCTGAGGCGGTCGGGCGGCTGTTCTCTCAAGCATCGGTCGGTCTCGTTCTTGCGTCAGATCTGAAGCGCGCCCACCAAACGGCGCTCGCCATCGGAACCTCCGTCAAAACAGATTCTCTCCTGCGTGAGCAAGGCTTCGGCGAGTGGGAGGGAGAGGACTATCTCGAAGTTCGCCGCCGATTTATCGCCGCCGGAGATCACCCCGATGTGACTCCTCCTGGGGGCGAATCGAAGCGAGATGTTTGGAATCGGCTTTCACCAATTCATCAGCGGCTCTCAGAAACGCTCTTCGATACTGCAGTCGTGTCTCACGGCGGAACGTCTTCGATGCTGTGTGCCCGGTTGTTGGGCGGAACGGTCGAGATGGCGGCATCCTTCAAGTTCTCGAACGGTGGTGTCACCGAGTTTGAGCGGATGGCGGACGGACGGTTCCGACTCATCCGCTACGATGATGTTTCTCACCTGAGCCAGATCAGCGAGAAGTCAGCACATGGAGTTTTGGGTTGATGGTTACCGTTGTTGGCGCTGGGTTCGCCGGTGTCGAGGCGGCTTGGGCGTTGGCTGAGAGGGGAGTTTCAGTTCGGCTTTATGAGATGCGTCCGGTGAAACGGACTCCGGCGCACACGACGGACTTCTTTGCGGAGTTGGTCTGCTCTAACTCTCTCAAGTCGAAGTCTCCTACATCGCCGGCTGGGCAGCTCAAGGCCGAGATGAACGCCCTCGGCTCGCTAGTATTGCGGCTAGCTGAAGAGCACTCTGTTCCCGGCGGCGAGGCGCTCTGCGTCGACCGAGACAACTTCGGGAAAGCGGTGACGCTTGCGATGGAGGAGCATCCGCTGATCGAAGTCGTTCGAGACGAGTTCACTCCGGCGATGGCGGAGGCTTGCGAAGGACCGCTGGTTCTGGCAACTGGGCCGCTCACTTCACCCGAACTCTCTGAATGGCTTGCCGCCAAAACTGGTCGCAAGCATCTTTACTTTTACGACGCAGTCTCGCCGACCGTCGAGGCATCGTCGCTCGACATGTCGGTCGTATTTGCCCAGTCCCGCTATGACAAAGGAGAAGGGAATGACTACCTCAACTGCCCCTTCAACAAAGAGGAGTATTACGCTTTTGTCGAAGCTCTGGTGAGCGCGGAGAGGGCTCCTTTTCACGCTTTCGAGGCGGGTGGGGTGCGCGGCGAATCCGGTCAGGGGGATGATGTGCTGCCAGAGCAGAAGTTCTTGGAGAAGATCAAGTACTTTGCAGGTTGCACGCCAATTGAGGCCATCGCCGAGAAGGGCGAGCGGTCTCTCGCTTTTGGAAACTTTAAGCCCATCGGCCTAACTGATCCCCGCACGGATCGACGCCCGTACGCAGCCTTGCAACTCCGCCCGGAGAACCGGGAGAAGACGCTATATTCGCTAGTCGCATGCCAGAACCGTTTGCGGTTCGGCGAGCAGAAGCGAGTCTTCCAGATGGTTCCAGGTCTTCAGAATGCTGAGTTCATTCGGTACGGAGTCATCCACCGAAATACCTATCTCGAAGCGCCCACGGCGCTAGATGAGCAACTTCAGCTTCGATCCGCTCCAAATGTTTATGTTGCGGGCCAGCTAACTGGAGTCGAAGGTTATGTCGAGTCGGCGGCGATGGGAATCCTTGTTGGACTCAATATCGCACGACGGCTGTCGGGGCTGGACTACGTGGCGCCGCCCCGTGTTACGGCCTACGGCGCTCTACTCGCGCACCTTCAGGATGATACCGAGCGGGAGTTCGCGCCGATGAATATCAACTGGGGAATTCTTCCCGATCCAGAAGAGCCGACTCGGGACAAAGGAATCAAGCGGGCCAAAAAGATTGAGGCCGCCCAGGGCGGCCTCGCGACGTGGCTCGAAGGGTTGGCCTAACCGATTTCCCAGGTTTCGCGATGCCGAACCTGGTCGTAGGGGCCAATCTCTCGGATCCAGATGTTTCGGTAGCGAACAAGGTCGCCGTGATCCTGTAGCTGGATCGGTCCGTTGCCATGCGGCTGATAGGTCCCCACCGTTCGGTGAGCCGAGCTACCGATAAGCGGAGTAGCATTCTGAACGAGAATCCCGTTCAGCAGCACCGTCACAAAACCTGGAGCCGAGAGCTTCCCGTTTTCGAATCTGGGGGCAACAAAAATGATGTCGTAGGTCTGCCACTGGCCTGGAGCAAGGCAAGCATTGACTAGCGGTGGCGTCTGTCCGTAGAGACAGCCTGTGGTTCCGTCCGCGTATGTCTTGTTGTTGTAGCAGTCAAGAACCTGCACTTCGTAGCGACCCTGAAGGAAGACGCCCGAGTTCCCTCGGCCTTGACCTTCGCCTTTCACAACTGCAGGGGACATGAACTCAAGGTGAAGTTGGCAGTCGCCGAATGAATCTTTCGTTTGAATATTGCCTTTTCCGGGGCCGACTTCCATATATCCGTCGGTGACTTTCCAAGGTCCGCCCTGCCATGCGTCAAGGTTAGATCCGCCAAAGAGAACCTTTGCGTCGCTTGGCACCGGACCCGGAGTAACGACGGTTGGTTGGGGCCGCTTGCTGTCGTGGACGCGCCAGCGTCCGCCAGGGAGCATTGGAGTGTCGTCGTAGCCTTGCGCTTGAGTTCGGGTGGCAAACAGTCCGCCCAGCACGGTTCCGGCTCCGGCAGCAGAGAGTTTAGCGAGGAGGTCTCTTCGGGAGAGTGGCATGATTGGGATATTACACCCTTTTGAACTCGAACCGAGCAATCAGTTCGTAACTTCCATCTGGGAGGGAGTTGAAGAGGGTGACTGCTTCGGGGGTCCACTCTAGGGCTTCCGGGTGCTCGCCGCTGTGGATGTAGTCACGGAGTTTGTGACCGAGCTTTGTGCTGGCGGGCTTCATTCGGCTTAGGCTGAGGTGAGGAACGTAATCTTCTTGTGTGCCAAGAAGGGTTTTCTGTAAGTTCTTCTGAAGCGGGGCCAGATTGCCAGTTGAATCGGAAACTTCGAGCGCGAGAACGCCGGGGCGTTTGTTGTCAGGAACTCCTGTGAGGCGTCCGATGTGGAGTCTGGGAGCTTTTGCTTCACCAACAAGCTTCTCGGCTTCCTCTTTGACTTGCTCCACTGGGAGGTCACCCAGGAAAAGCAGAGTGACATGGTATTTGTCAGACTTCGTCCAGCGCATTCCTTGTCGGTCAAGCCTTTCATGCGGTTTCGGTTGCCAGTCGGCAATGGCGCGACGGACGAGGGATGAGGGTTCGAGGGCTAGAAAAAGGCGATTCATGGATTTGTTCTGATGTCTCGAATCCACTTGGCGTGGAGATCGAGGAAAAGTCGGTTGCGTCCACCCGCATGGGGCGTTTTGCCTCGCAGAGCGGCGGCGACAGTGGGGATAGTTTTGGGGAAATAGGGGTCGACCAGGAGTTCGACTTCGGCGACGCCTTGGGGGGCGCCAATCGTCGGATTGTTAGCGTTCTTTGCATCCTCGGCAGCCTGGTCAGGGGTTTTGCCCCAAAAGTTGTCGAGGTCAACCGGGTCGGTCGTCCGATCAAACCGCCACATCCAGTAGGTGGACTCTTGCTGTCGGATCTGGACAGCCTGTTCTTGCTGCAGCATCGGGCATGACCAGATGTCTCTGTTTTTCAGATAGGGATCAATGAGAGGGATTGCCCATCCAGCCCTCGGGTCGCTGGGCGGCCAGGACGTCCATGGGCGGTAGCCGACGGCTTTGATGTCGCGTCGATCCGGGAAGCGGTCATCGGCATCGTTTAGGTAGAGGCTGAATCCGATGCCAATCTGTCGCATGTTGCTCAGGCAAGCGGCGCGCTTCGCAGCGGCTTTGGCTTGGCTGAACACAGGGAAGAGGATCGCGGCGAGAATGGCTATGATCGCGATGACTACGAGGAGTTCGATCAACGTAAAGGCGCGTTTCATACGATGAGTGCCGCCCTCGACTCTTCGATCTGTTGAAGGCACTTCTCAATGGCATTCAACAAAGCCTCGACAGCCAAAATCGGATCACCGGTGAACGGAAAAAGGAAGGCGTCGCGGGTGTTATGTGAGCCTTGCAAGGTCTTTGGTAATAGAACAAACAACCTCGGCGGAATACCTTCAAGATTCTTGAAGGTAAGCGCAACTCGACCCTGGCGAGCGTCGACCTTGTCGATCCCAAGTTTCTTCCCTCGAATTCGCAACGACATCACGGCAAATGCGTTCGAGACTGGCGATGGCGGTTTGCCGTATCGATCCTCGATCTCGCTTTGCACTTCGCCGAGCCTGTTTTGGTCCCTTGAAGACATCATCTGCTGGTAGTAGAACAGCCGTTGAGCTTGCTCATTGATGTAGCTTTCCGGCAACATTGCGACGACCGGAATCTCAAATGTTGGCAACGGAGTGAGGGCTTCAAGTGGGTCGCGGGCGGTGTCCGAAGTGATCGGCTGACCGTCAACGCTCGTCTTGAGAGAGGCAACCGCTTCGTTGATGAGCTGCGTGTAAAGCTCATATCCGATTTGCAGCATCGTTCCGCTCTGTTTGGCGCCAATGAGTTCGCCAGCACCGCGAATCTGAAGATCCCGAAACGCAAGCGAATATCCGGAGCCAAGTGATGAGAACTCTTGAAGAGCTTGAAGCCGGGCAAGGGCTCCTTCTGACATGGTCTTCTTTTTGCGAGTTTCCCCCGAAGCTTCCTCTTGTCTTTGCTTAGCCGCAATGAAGCTTGCGTCGAGATTTCGGTTGTACAAGAAAAGGGAATACGCTTGGCGATCTGACCGGCCAACGCGCCCTCGGAGTTGGTAAAGTTGGGCCAAGCCCAGCCGGTCGGCGTTCTCGATGATGAGAGTGTTTGCGTTAGCAATATCGATTCCGCTTTCGACGATGGTCGTTGAAAGGAGAATATCGATCTCGCCTTTGATGAACCCGACCATGATGGGCTCAAGTTCCTTCTCGTTCATCTGTCCGTGACCAACACCGATCCTGGCGGTGGGAACCAGCTTCCGAAGCTTTTCTGCGACGTGTTCGATAGAATCGACACGGTTGTAAACGTAGAAGACTTGCCCGCCTCTAGCAAGCTCACGAAGGATAGCCTCGCGGACCACTTCGCTCGAATACTGCCGAACAAAAGTGCGAACCGGAAGACGCCCTGGAGGTGGGTCGTTGATCGTGGACATCTGGCGGATATCCATCAATGCCATGCTCAGGGTTCGTGGGATCGGCGTTGCCGAGAGAGTGAGAACATCAACCTCCGTCCGAAGCTCCTTGAGCATCTCCTTTTGCTTGACGCCAAACTTCTGTTCCTCGTCGATCACGACCATACCGAGGTTTTTGAACTGAATCTCTTTGCCAAGCAAGGCGTGAGTTCCGATGACCATCTCGATCGACCCGTCTTTTAGCCCATCGATGATCTCGCGTCGCTCGCTGGAGTGGGTGTAACGGTTGATGAGACCGATCCGAGTTCCGAATGAACCTAGCCGGTCAACGAAGTTCCGGTGGTGTTGCTCGGAGAGAATCGTAGTGGGGCAGAGAATAGCAACCTGTCTACCGGACTGAATCGCCTTAAACGCGATTCGGATTGCAACTTCCGTCTTCCCGAAACCGACATCGCCACAGACCAGCCGATCCATCGGATACGGCTGCATCATGTCATTCTTCGCTTCCCGAATCGCCCTCAGCTGACTCGGAGTCTCCACCCACGGGAAGGTCTGTTCCATTTCCGTCTGGAATGGAGTGTCCGCCCCGTAAGGTGTACGTTGGACGTCTTTCCGAACTGCGTACAATTTCACGAGGTCCCGGGCGAACACCCGGGCCTCCTCCTTCGCTTTTCCCAGGGTCCGCTGCCATTCACCTCCCGTTAACCGATTGAGTTTAGGATTATCATCCCCCGGGTTGAGGTATTTCTGGATTCGATCTAGCTGGTCGGCAGGGACAAACAGCTTGTCGGGAGCCGCATACTCGATAAACAGGAACTCTTTCTCAACGCCTTCGACTTCGCGGCGGGTGAGTCCACGGAATACGCCAATTCCGAAGTTGATGTGGACAATATAGTCGCCCGGCTTGAGGTCGAGGACGGTGGTGACCGGCGCGCCTTCTTGGAATCTGCGCTGCGGGAGCTTGAGGCGGGCGACCCCGAACAACTCCGCGTCGGAGATGATGGCGAGGTTGTGGTTGGGCAGGATGAATCCGCCGCCGAGGTTTCCGTTGACGAGGTGCCCGTTCGGCTCGCCCCAAGGCTTCTCCGCAGTTGCTTCTGGCGCCGTCTCTTGGGGGTAAAGGTCAATTTGGCTAAGGACCGACTTGGCGCGGTTGGGTTGATCCGTAGTGAAGACAACGGTCAGGTTTTGCTCTCGCCAAGTTTTCATGGTTTGGGCAAGAGCATCTGCTCGGCCACGGTAGGGCTCTAACGAGGCTCCGCCGAGATCGTATTCGGATTTAGCTTCAAGCCAATTCGGCTTGTCGTTCATCGCGGTCAGAATCCACTTGCTTGTGCAAGAGTCCAGGTGCTCAACGGGGAGAAAGAAGTCGTTTGCGGTTGCGTGAAGGATCTCCCCTCTAGCGGCGCGGGCGGCGAGAGCTTGACCAAGTTCTTCTTCTGCTCGGTTGCCGATGGCTTCGAGTTCCAAGGGCTCATCGAGGATTAACGTGTCGCCTTCTTCGGTGAGAAGGTCGATCGCGCAGCCTGAATCCGGGAAGAGAAGCGGACGGTAGAGCTCCATTCGGTCGAAAAACTGTCTTGCGGCGAAATGTTCGGCGTCGGCTGACACAAGCTCTTCGAGTCTGGCTGCCGCTTCTTCGTCTTCGACGCCGCCCACTTCTCGCTCTAACTGGTAGAGGATCGAATCTCGAATCTCGTTTTCATCGCCACAGAAGAGCACTTCACGAGACGGAGCAAGTTGGAGCGCCGGCACGATTCCCGTCGAACGCTGCGAACCTGCGTCGAACGAGCGGACGGACTCGACTTCGGTGTCGAACCACTCGATCCGAATCGGCTGTTCGTATCCGCTGGGCCAAACGTCAATGATTCCGCCGCGTTTACTGTAGCCTCCGGGAAGGCGTACTGGTTCTTGGAGTTCGTAACCGAGTTTCTTGAGAGTGTCCACGACGTCATCCGGGTCCAGAGTCTCGCCGGAGCGGATGGTGATGAAGGAATCAAGAAGCAGATCGGCGGGAATCGTTCTCTCTAAGGCGGCCTGTGGAGACGCGATGACAATCTTTGGGCCAGCTTCGGCCAAGGACCTCAGCGCTCCGAGGCGGTCGGAGAGGGCGATTTGCTCTGGAGTTGCATCTTCAAACAGTGCCGAGTTACCGCTAGGCAGCTGATGAATGTCTGAGTGGGGAACTCCGCTGAGCTCGAGTTTGGCTTGCCAGGCAAGTGCTCGATCGTAAGATGCCGTAACAATCAGCATCTTGCGCGGATTTCGGAGATAGGATGCGCCAACAAACACCGCTCGGGCTTCCGATGGCACGCTGTTCCATACAACGGATTCGGAGAGAAGTTCGAACGGTTCCTTAAAGGATTCCGAAGCTGCGATGAGTCGAGCCCAATCGGCAACGCGCATTGAGGGGAGTGTACCGTGCCGTAGATTCGGGTGACTTCACTATGTAAGTGACACTCAGAAGAGCATCGGCGCGGAATTGCCAAACCATGTATTTGGAATCATCCAACAGTTGCTCCGAAACATTATTAGACTGGCGCCCCGGGCGGCCTGTGCTGAAGAGTAGATCAAAACTGGCGGCCAATTACTGTGTTTTGAACCTACTCCCTACTGAGAGAACGGTTGACAGCCAAAAGATACAAGACGCGTCAGCAAGCCAAGAAGCATCTTTTTTCAAAGAAATGTTAATCAGGTGTTGACAATCGAGATGGTCGCTGGTATCATTTCTGTTTGTCGCTGAGTTGAAAAAACGAAAAGCGAAACAGAGAGAGAAGGGCGCTGAAGAGCAATCTTAGCACAATTCTCACTCGAAGAAGAAGTTCTTTGACAGCCGCATAGCGAAACAAGAAGCGCATCGAGCAACTCTATAAGCGCTGCGTAAAGCAAGCTAAAGAGGGCCGACGATGAATGCCTAGGGACAAGATACCGATGAAGGACGTGTAAGCGACGAAACGTCTTGGGGAGCTGCACAAAAGCTTTGATCCAAGAATTTCCGAATGGAGAAATCCGGCCAGAGTAATGTTTGGTCACTCATATCTGAAAAAATAGGATATGTAGAGGGAACCTGGTGAACTGAAACATCTAAGTAACCAGTGGAAAAGAAATCGAAGAGATTCTGTAAGTAGCGGCGAGCGAAAGCGGAAAAGCCCAAACCAACAGGCTTGCCTGTTGGGGTTGTAGGACCACCACCAACCCCTTCTAATCAAGATCATCGAAAGGTGACTTTGATTAGGAGAAGTTGGAAAAACAAAATTTACAGTTAATAGAACAGGATTGGAAAGTCCGGCCGTAGAGGGTGATAGCCCCGTATATAAAAACACGTAAACAATTTGTAGGTGGCACCTGAGTAGCACGGAGCACGAGGAACCCCGTGTGAACCTGCCGAGACCACTCGGTAAGGCTAAATATATCTTGTCACCGATAGTGCATCCAGTACCGTGAGGGAAAGGTGAAAAGAACCCCGGGTAGGGGAGTGAAATAGAACCTGAAATCGTCGTGTCCACAAACAGTCGAAGCACAATGTTTGGAGTAATCCATTCAGGTGCGACGGCGTACCTTTTGCAGAATGAGTCTGCGAGTTAATAGTGTTGGCAAGCCTAAGTGTTTCAGACACGGAGGCGAAGGGAAACCGAGTCCGAATAGGGCGTCTAGTCAGCATTATTAGACCCGAAACTGCGTGATCTTGCCATGGCCAGGTTGAAGTGGTGGTAACACACCATGGAGGACCGAACTCATTGATGTTGAAAAATCTCGGGATGAGCTGTGGTAAGTCCGGTGAAATGCCAATCGAACGCAGAGATAGCTGGTTCTCCCCGAAATGCATTGAGGTGCAGCGTCTTGTATGTTTCATGGGGGTAGAGCACTGAATGGGCTAGGGGTCTTACCCGATTACCGAACCCAACCAAACTCCGAATACCATGAAATTAAGCAAGGCAGTGAGACGGTGAGTGATAAGATCCATCGTCAAAAGGGAAACAACCCAGATCAACAGCTAAGGGCCCTAAACGATAACTAAGTGTGAAACGATGTGAGATCGCGTAAACAGCCAGGAGGTTGGCTTGGAAGCAGCCACCCTTTAAAAAGTGCGTAATAGCTTACTGGCCGAATGTGATCTTGCGCGGAAAATGTATGGGGGCTAAAGTTATCTTCCGAAGCTTTGGGATCGTATTTATACGATCGGTAGGGGAGCGTTGTGTATGCAGTGAAGCTGTAGCGGAAGCAACAGTGGAGCGTACACAAGTGAGAATGCAGACATGAGTAGTGATAAGAAAGGTGAGAATCCTTTCCGCCGAAAATCTAAGGTTTCTCCGGCTATGTTCGTCATACGGAGGTTAGGCGGTTCCTAAGGTGAGGCCAGAAGGCGTAGCCGATGGACATCTGGTAGACATTCCAGACCCAGGTATACGAGCCAGGGGAGGACGCTTCACAATATCTCATCCCGCACCGTTGGTTGTTGCGGGCTAGGCCGAAACTCTAACTCCTGTTAAGGGGGTTTTTCAAAAGAGCGGGGCCGGGGAAGGGCGCTCTTCGGAGCAAACGAACTGAGATTGCGTGGGGCCTAGAAAAGTCCCGTAGCATTAATTGTATATCTGACCGTACTGTAAACCGACACAGGTAGATGAGTCGAGGAGACTCAGGCGTTCGAGAGAACTCTCGTTAAGGAACTAGGCAAATGAGCCCCGTAAGTTAGCAATAAGGGGCGCCCCGAAAGGGGTCGCAGCGAAGCAGCCATGGCGACTGTTTACCAAAAACACAGGTCTCTGCTAAGGTGAAAACCGAAGTATAGGGGCTGACACCTGCCCAATGCCCGTAGGTTAACAGGAGATGTTAGGGAAACCGAAGCATTGAATCGAAGCCCGGGTGAATGGCGGCCGTAACTCTAACGGTCCTAAGGTAGCGAAATTCCTTGTCGGCTAAATACCGACCCGCATGAAAGGTGTAACGACTATGGCACTGTCTCAACGAGAAGCTCGATGAAACTGTAGTACCCGTGAAGATGCGGGTTATGCGCAGTAGGACGGAAAGACCCCGTGGAGCTTTACTACACCTTGACATTGTGACTTGGGTGTAAATGCAGAGCGTATGTGGGAGCTTCGGCACCAATGGAACACCACACTTTTGCATCTGATTCACTAACTTGGACCATTATCTGGTTCGAAGACATTGTCAGGCGGGTAGTTTGACTGGGGCGGTCGCCTCCGAAAAAGTAACGGAGGCGCCTAAAGATCCACTCAGGCTGGTTGGAAATCAGCCGTTGAGCGTATAGGTATATAGTGGGTTTGACTGTGAGACAGACAAGTCGAGCAGGGACGAAAGTCGAGCTAAGTGACCCTCTGATTGCGCGTGGGCGCGTCAGGGTTCAACGGATATAAGCTACCCCGGGGATAACAGGCTGATCTTGCCCGAGCGCTCACAGCGACGGCATGGTTTGGCACCTCGATGTCGGCTCGTCGCATCCTGGGGCTGTACAAGGTCCCAAGGGTTCCGGAGTTCACGGATTAAAGCGGCACGCGAGCTGGGTTCAGAACGGCGTGAGCCAGTTCGGTCCCTATCCACTGCGCACGTAAGAAATTTGAGGGGAGTCGTCCTTAGTACGAGAGGACCGGGATGAACAGACCTCTGGTGTACCAATTGTTCCGCCAGGAGCATACGTTGGGTAGCCACGTCTGGTCGTGATAAGCGCTGAAAGCATCTAAGCGCCAAGCACACCCCAAGATTAGATTTCTCAATTTGTAAGGACCCTTGAAGACTACAAGGTTGATAGGTCACGGCTGTGAGTCCAGTAATGGATTAAGGTGAGTG
>VYLG01000036.1_pt1 | contig 57763 bp, 59 predicted proteins | sample 5114351 | NCBI WGS metagenome assembly VYLG01 (sample SAMN12291798, study PRJNA351875) | freshwater metagenome | isolation source: freshwater lake | place: USA: Michigan, Kent Lake | collected 2013-08-15
CCACTGCTCTTTAGCAGAGTTGATCTGCGTGAGGTTACCGATACAGGTAGCTCGGCGAGCGGACTCTCGTGCCTTAACAAAGTTAGGGACAGCGATCGCGGCAAGGATCCCGATAATCAGGACGACGATCATAATTTCGACGAGGGTAAAGCCTCGGTTTCGGTTGGTGTTTCGCTTCATATTGGTTGTACTTCCCCAGTCTGATCCGGGATGCTCCCAAGCAAAGTGTTGGTTCCTTACTCATCAGTCTCTAGGTCCAAGTTGAATTACTAGGTTTGCCTTTTTCCTGAATTTCTGGAATATCACTCTGCGATAAAAATATCATTGGCTTTCAGATCCCGAGACTTTACGGATTTTCTCCCAACATATCTGAAGAAGTCTTGAATAGGAGTTGCACGTCGTAAAATGGAACCAATGAGATTTCTTGTACTTCCACTTGTTCTCGCCGGAATGGTTAGCGGTGCCACAGCCCAGATGTTTAAGCCTTCGAAGGCAGAGCAAATCAAAGCTGGTGCCGAGTACGCAGCCGAGCTCCGAAAAAGGGAAAAGATCCTTCCTGACAATGACCCGAGAGTTGTCCTGTTGCGACAGGTCGGGCAACAAATCCTGAACACCCGGTCGGCAGCCGAGAAAAAGAGCGAACCGTGGGTCTTCACGTTTGACGTCATCGACTCCAAAGAAGTCAACGCGTTTGCGATCCCGGGAGGACCGATATTCTTCTATACCGGTTTGATCGACAAGTTCCAGACGATTGATGAGCTGGCCGGCGTCATGGGACACGAGATCATCCATATCCGTCGCGAACACTGGGCGAGCGCAGTCAACTCAGCTCAAGAAAAGGAAGCTGGACTGCTGATTCTGGGATCAATCTTTGGTGTTAGACAACAACAGATGACAGTGCTGCAGGCGATCAAGCAGGTGGGGATTGACGTTGCCAACGGTCGGGGGCAAGAGCGAGAGTCAGACGAGTTCGGATTCCGCCACGTCGTCCAGGCAGGATACAACCCAGAAGGTATGGCTCGAGTCTTCGAGATGTTCAGGGCAATGAAAGGAGCAGGTTCAGGACCAGAGTGGCTTTCGACCCACCCGGACGACGTAAACCGAATCAAGAAGATTCGGACCCTAGCAACGGATACTCTGAAGAAAAACCCAGGTCGGAGTTACCCAGCGATGCGGCCACTTCCTTTCGAGACTGAGGCTATGCGTCAGGCCAAACTGCCTAAGGGTGGAACGACGAAGCCCGGCGGCCAGTCTTAAAGAGTGTGAACCGTGGTGTTCGGCTTGCAGAAGCCGCTCGGAATCCTAAGAACCCCAAAGCCATCCGCATTGCGGCGGCTTTGGGAGTTCTGTATTTGCTCTTCCCCTTCGACTTCTTGCCGGACCTCATGCCAGTGGTCGGCTGGATTGATGACTTGCTGGTGATTCTCGGCGTGGTTGGCTACATCTTCAATCTGCGAAAGAAGTCACTGGAAACCCGGTAAGCCTCCCTAGCAATTGTTCGGCCGTTCGTGGCACCTGCATAGCGGATGCCCGAACAGCACGAACAAGCCCTTGCCGATGGAAAGCTCGCCCTCGAGCTCAGTAGCCGCGTGCCCCATCGAGCGATTGAACTCGCGAAGTCCGCGATTGAGTTCTCCAACCCAGGTGACTACCAAACTTCGGCTTACGCACTTGCAGCGTTCGGCTCGGCATACGCATGCCTTGGCAGGCGAGAGGATGCACTCAAGCATCTCCATGACGCAATGAGTGTTGCTTTCGAACTTAGGCTCACCTACGTGATGGGACGAATTCACCAGACCCGAGGCTGGCTGTCGCTCGAAGAAGGCAAACCGGTTGAGGCTTTCGGCGACTGGCAGAGCGCGCTGGAGTATTTCCGGCAGGTTCGTGACATGCGAGGCATTGCATGGATTCTCATGCATTACGCCGAGAGCTATTCGGCCCTCGGACTCCTGGATCATGCCATCCGGTGCCGCATCAGTGCTCTGGAGATTGTCGACCAACTAGGGGATCGAGAGTCTGAAGACGACCTTCGAGTCTCCTTAGCTCAGGTTTACGTGAGGCGCGCTTGGTCGCGGCGGCAACTCAACGAAACTGGCTACGCAATGGTCGACGCACAAATCGCGACATCGCTGCTTCTGAAAATTCTTGAACACCGATCTACTGAACTCTCCCCGGTTTCGTATGAAGCAGCCTTCAGAACCTTAGGAGAAGCGTTTGTATTGCAAAATCGGCCTTCTGAGGCGTTGCTAAACTTCAAACAAGCGGCAGAGGCGTCAACGAGGCTCGGCGGATTCCGCACGGAGGCTAGAATTCAGGGGCTCATTGGATACGCAAAATTCATGCTAGAAGACTTTGCAATTGCGAAGGATCTCATCGCTGCGGCGATCATCCACGCCCCGGATTCGACTTCGTCAGAGGACTTGGGCAGTCTGCACCGGTGGCTCGCTGAGGCATGCGAACGATCAGGAGATCATCAAGGTGCCATGCGAGCACTGTGGAAGGCACTCGAGTTTGATCAGCGAATCCAGTTGCAGCGTTCCGATTACTGGGCGCACATGCACGATTTCACAATTGGACTGAATGAAACTCTGCTCGACGATTCGCAGGTGATGCTTCACGAAACCGGGTGGACATACTCAGAGGACCAGGTCAAGGCTCATGCTGGTCACCTATCACTCATTGCCAATGTTGATTCTCAAACAGGAGCGTTGAATCGCACGGAGTTCATGTCTAGACTGAAGTCCGTTGATTCTCCGACCGTGGCCGTGTTCGAAATTCTCAATCTCGACGTGATTAACGGGCGATTTGGTCGAAAGGTTGGAGATGAAGTGTTGTCGCGAGTGGCATCCGCAATCTCGGCCGGGCTCCCAGTGGGCTCATTGGTTGGCAGGTATTCGGGTTCAGAGTTCATCGTGGCATCAACGGACATCTCGCCAGAACGGTTTGAAAATGCTCTTGCATCTATTGAGGGCTTCCCATGGATGGCGGTGGATCCAGACTTGTTCGTTCGCGTTAGCTTGCGCTTCGTCAGGCCGGACAAGCCCTTCCTGCTCGCCAGCTAGCCTTCGTTCACAACGTTCTGCGCTCTCTCAAAGCCCTGTTCAATAAGCACTTCGATACCTTTCACTGCCTTCTTCAGAAGCTGCTGAATATCGACCCGCTCTTCCGGGTGAAACTTTGACAGCACGAAATCGATGGTTTCTTCCTTTCGGCTCGAGTCGATGCCAAAGCGAAGTCGAGGATACTCCTCGGTGCCGATCAACGCTTTTACGCTCTTGTGCCCGTTATGCCCGGCAGCTCCGCCTTTGGGTTTGAGCTGAAGCCTTCCGAGGGGTAGATCGAGTTCGTCAGCGATGATGAGCAGGCGATCTGGTTGGAGGCGATGCTCTTTCAGCAGAGGAGCAACAGCTTGTCCGCTGAGGTTCATGAAGGTCATCGGTTTGACCAAGCAGACTCCCGAACCCTCAATTACTCCCAGTCCGTAGCGAGATTTGTGTTTTGCCTTATCAAGCTTGATCCCATGCTTCTCGGCGACGGCATCAATGACCTCGAATCCGATGTTATGGCGAGTCCCCGAGTACTCCGGGCCAGGGTTACCCAGGCCGACGATCAACCACTCAACATTAACGGGCGCGGGCGACTTTTTGCGGAACATTGGTTTGGAGGTTGGGTGCGGGAAGTGGCAATTGGGAAGTGGCTTCGGACGTCGCAGTGGTGGTCAGTTTCGATTCTGGATTCGGATCCCAGCGCCCAGTGGCGCACATGAACAGCACGAACGCGCCAAGGGCGACCCGATAGCCAACGAATGGGACGACACCACGCCTTTGGATGAATCCCATGAGCCATTTGATGCAAATATATCCCACGACAAAGCTCGCCACCGTGGCGATAGCCGTCGGCGCGATCAGGTTTGCTTCTTTAAGGTGCTTGATTTCCTTCACGCCTTCATAAGCTCCGGCTAGGGCGATCGCGGGGACTGACATCAGAAACGAGATGCGCGCCGCGGATGCTCGGTCGAATCCTCCAAAAAGGGCTCCGGAAATTGTCGATCCGCTACGGCTCATTCCCGGGATCAAGGCAACGCATTGCCACAAGCCGATCAGAATTCCGTCTCGATTACTGATGGAATCTGGACCCCTACTCAAACTCGCCTTCTTCTCAGCGACAATCATGACCAGGCCCATAACAATCAAGGAACTTCCTACAACCCAAAGCGACCGAAACGGCCCTTCGATGTAGTTGTGTAGGGCAAATCCCACTACGGAGATGATTGCCGTGGCAATGAAAACTGCCCAACCCGTTTTCACTTCTACTGTGTCCTTTGGTCCTCCTCTTAAAGATTTGGCCCAGGCTACGGCAGCTCCGGAAAGATCTTTCCAGAAATAAAGGACGACCGCTAGTATGGCCCCCAGTTGAATGATCGCGGTGAATTCGGTCGCCGGCTTCTCCCATCCAAAGACATAGGGCACCAGATACAAATGAGCCGTTGACGAAACCGGAATAAACTCCGTTGCACCTTCAACCACACCGTAAACGATCGCTTGCAGAATATCCATCTATTTCGAGCCAAAAACCCTAATCACGAGGAGTCCGGCTGTACAGAGTACCGCCGCCGCGATGTAAAGAACCCAGACGGTTTGCCTCTGTGAAAGCCCTCTAGCGAGAAGCTCATGGTGCATGTGGCGTTTGTCGGCTTGGGTAATCGGAACCTTGTTTTTGATGCGACGAACCACGACATTCATCGCGTCGATCAGCGGAAGCCCAAAGATCAAGAGCGGCATAAAAATCGCGGCGGCGGCTGCTGTTTTAAGGGTTCCTACAACGCTGAGACTCGCAAGCGTGAAGCCAAGCACGTATGCACCTCCGGTGCCCATAAAGATCTTTGCTGGGTTGTAGTTGTGCCTCAGAAAGCCCAAAGAAGACCCGGCCACTGCAGCGGCGAGAATCGCCACCCGTGGCTGTTCGCCAAACACAGCGATGAGCGACAGCGTCGCTCCAGCAATGGTCGCGATACCTGCCGTCAGACCATCGATACCATCGATCGTATCCATCGTTTTCGTCACGACAAAAATGTAGATCGCCGTAAGGGGAATCGCCGCCCAAGCGAGCCAAATGTATTGGTTAGTGAACGGCATCTCAAAGCCGTAAATGTGAACGCGAGAGAGTTTCCAGTCTTCTGGATTGTTGTAGAAGAACTGAATCGCAACTCCGGCCAGAAACAGAATCCCCGCCTGGAGCTTGGCCTTGTACTGGTAAAGGTCATCGAGTGCGCCGACGAGCATCAGAACCCCTCCGATTGATAGGATTCCAATGACATAGGGCTTCAACGGCTGCCCGCTGATAACGAATGCGGAGATGACCGAGACGAGGATTCCGGCGTAGATCGCGAGGCCGCCCCAACGCGGGATCGGCTCGGTATGAACCCGACGATCGTCTCGGGTCGGATCATCCACTGCGCCTTTGTGGATCGCAAGTTTTCGAACGTAAGGCGTGAGGACATAGCTGACGATCAGCGCGATGATTCCCGCGATGAACGGCTGCTTCATCCCCTTAAGCGAGTCCTGTAGAGCCGCCAGAAAAATCAAAGAGTCACCTTGACCAGTTCTTTTTCTACGTAACGGTAAAGTTCCATTCCCGACTCACGGAACAGCTCTAGCGAGAAATCGTCCGGATAGTCGCCCTCATAGATCACCCGTTCAATCCCTGCATTAATGAGCATTTTCGCGCACATATTGCACGGTTGGCACGTGACGTAGATTGTGCTGCCTTGGCACGGTGTTCCGATCATGGCTGCTGAAAGCAACGCATTTTGCTCGGCGTGAAGTGCCCGGATGCAGTGCCCTGCCTTCAAACAGCCCTGCGGCCAGTCCGTGCTGCCGCCTTGATCAGGACAGTGGGAGATACCTCTCGGGGCTCCGTTGTACCCAGTAGCAAGAATTCGCCGATCCTTCACCAGGACCGCACCAACTGATCGCCGAGGGCAAGTCGCCCGAGTTGCCACGAGATGGGCAATCTCCATGAAATAGGTATCCCAACTCGGCCGTTCCTGCATTCCCTTCTGATTATGAAACATGAGCGGCTAGAATGAACCTATGCTCCTGACTGCAGCCCTAGCTCTTGCCATGCAACAACCCGTCGGGCCTATCAAAGTTTCAATAGTCAAGACGCCCGGCGGATACCAGCTGATGCGCGGAACCCAGAAGTATTTCGTCAAAGGTGTCGGTGGAACGATCAAGATGAAGCAGCTTAAGGAGGCCGGGGGAAACTCAATGCGAACCTGGGGGACTGAAAAGGTCGCGGATGAGCTGGACGAGGCTCATAAGCGTGGAATTTCAATCATGGTCGGAATCTGGCTGGGGCACAAAAGCTACTTTGACTACAAGAATCCCAAACAAGTTGCCGGGCAATACGAGGCGGTGAAAAAGGACATCCTGAGGCTGAAGGATAAGCCGGGGGTCCTCCTCTGGGGTCTAGGAAACGAGATGGAGATCGGAAACGATATCCCTGAAACGTGGAAGGCGATCGAAGATCTCGCCAAAATGGCGAAGCAGTTGGATCCCAACCACCCAACGTCAACCGTAATTGCCGACTTCGACGCGAAGAAGATCGCGAATATTCGGAAGTACTGCCCGTCCATCGATGTTTTGGGAATCAACAGTTACGGTGGGCTTGCCACCGTGCCGAAGAGGCTAAAAGAGGCTGGTTGGACGAAGCCGTATATTGTTACTGAGTTTGGACCAGTTGGCCCCTGGGAATCGAAGAAGACCTCTTGGGGAGCCGCTTACGAACCAACTTCCACCGAGAAAGCCAAGAAGTACGCCAGCGACTACCAGAAGTCGGTTCGCTCTCAGCCAGGTTGGTGCCTGGGCTCGTACGCGTTTCTTTGGGGAGATAAGCAAGAGGAAACTCCGACTTGGTTTGGAATGTTCTTGCCAAGCGGCGAGCGGACAGAAGCGGTTGACGTCATGATTCGAGCCTGGAGCGGGCACCTCCCGCACAACTGCTCTCCCGAGATCGATTCCTATGATCTCGACATCAAGGGTCAGGAAGTTGCCCCTGGTGCGAGCTTCAGAGCGCGGGTGAAGTATCACGATCCAGATTCAAAGAACCTTAAAGTGCGGTGGGAAGTGCGCGACGAAACTCCAGAACGCAAGCACGACGGTCAGGGCGAGAAGACAGGATCTAGCGTTCGGGGCGCTTGGGAAGTCACCGAAGGCGGCGAACTCGAAACTAACGTCCCAGAACTCCCAGGTCGCTATCGATTGTACGTATTCGTTAAGGATGACAAAGGGTCCGCTGCCTGCGCAAACTGGCCGTTCAAGGTGAAATAGCTGAGTTGTTGAAAATCGCCAAACTGACTGTGAACTCAACGATTCTTCCCTTCCCTCTAACCCTGCACCACTGATTACCGACTATTATTAAGAAGTGGAAATTCCATCTTGGTGGTTGGTGATCTCTGGGTTGTTCTTCGTGGTCAACGCGGTGTTCTTCGTGGTGCTGATTGTCGCACTGATGAAAGTATTGGAACTGAGCAAGGAGCTGAAACCAAAGATAGACCGCATCTCAGATCGATTGGATTCCATCTCGGCAAAGGTCGATGATATTGCGACCAACGTTCAATCGACGGTGAAAAATGTTGGCGAGAAGACTTCGACGGGTGCCGATTCGCTGGCGATGATCGCTCAACTTGGTTCCGCCAACTTCGGACGCTATGCACCAGCGTTGGCCACTCTTGGAACTGTTGTGAAAGCAGTGCAGATGCTTAGGGCTTCAGGGATCAAGTTCCCGACCGTTCGCCGTCGGCGCCGGTCAAAGTGATTTGACCATCGATTTGTGGGGCATTCCCACCTCTTCGAACCAGTCACTCGTGCATTCATAGCCAAGCTTTTCGTAAAACGGAATTGCGTAATGGCGCGAGCATAGTGTCACTTTTGAAAATCCAGCTGCTTTGGCGGCAGCTTCCGTGAAGTGCATTACTTCGGTGCCGAGTCCTCTGCCTTGACAGTCTTGGCGGACAGCGACCTGTTTGATACGAGCAAGTCCAGGTTCTTCTTCTGTCAGCAACGCGTAGCAAAGAATCTCCAACTCGCCTGTTGCACCGCACTCTCCCACGAAGTGCCTGACGTTGGCCTCTTCGGCTAGTTGCTCATCCGTGTACTCGAGTCCCAGTGGCCACCGAAGCACTTCTCGGCGCAGTTGAACGGCCTTCACGTATTCCGGGGAGCCATGCTGGATTTCTTTGAATTCCACAGACATATTCTAGACCGCAGAGCTTTGCACTGCGGTCTCGAGAACGCTACTTCTTCTTCTTGGCCGGAGCCTTCTTTGTTGCTGGCTTTTTGGCAGCGGCTTTCTTGAATGGCTTTCGAGTCGACGGTCCAGCATCTCTTTTGCGCTGAAGGATGTCCGCGGCTTCGGTTGCGGTTACAGTTGCTGGATCCTTGCCTTTGGGAAGGGTTGCGTTCGTTTCGCCGTCCGTAACATATGGACCGAACCGACCACTGAGCACGCGTACGTTTCCGGCGCATCCTTCCAAAGTTCCAAACTCGAGAATTGGACCGGCAGCTGCGGTCTTTCTTGCTCCGAAGGTCTTTGGCTGGGCAAGAATCACTTCGGCTTCTTCAAGCGTCATCGTCGCTCCGGCGCGCCAGTCTTCGATGGTTCGGCGCTCTTCGCCCTTTTCCACGTATGGGCCGAACTTGCCCATCTTAAAGAAAACGTCCTTCGAGATTTCGCGTGGGTACGAGCAGAGGATATCGAGGTCCTCTTGTGAGAGCGTTTTAGGGTCGGCGCCGGCGGGAAGTGAAATCCAGGTCGGTTTGACCTTGTCCTCGATCTCTTGCTCGGTTCGCTCCGCCTCAAGGTAATAACCTTGGCGGAACTTGAGAAGGAGGTTGCGTCCGGATTCTGGGTGAACTCCGATGGATTCGGCACCCGAAGCTTTAGAGTTTAAAAGCTCGACGGCCTTCGCGACGGTGAGGTCAGCCGGAGCGAGGTCGTCAGGGACGTTTGCGTACTGCTTCTTATCACCGAGCTGGAGAAAAGCTCCGCCATCTTTGCCATTGCGAACAATAATGACATCGCCAGATTCTGGGTGATTTCCGATGATTGGCGCTGGGAAAGGAATCTGGGTCTTGCGCTCTTCAACCATGGTCTTGAGACCAGGCTTGGCCTCGGTCCCTAGGAAGAATGAGTGAAGATAATCCTTTGCGCTCGCCTTACCCTCAGAGACCTCGTCGAGAGTTTCGTCCATCAACGCGGTGAACTGGTAGTCCATGACTTCGCGGAAGTGAACATCAAGAACCTCCATCGCCATAAAGGCTCTCCAGGTTGGGAAGAGGGTTTTGCCCGACTTTCGAACGTAGCCTCGATCGACGATTACCGAAATGATCGAAGCATAGGTTGACGGACGCCCTATGCCGAGCTCTTCAAGCCTTTTGATGAGAGTCGCATCGGTGAAGCGCGAAGGTGGTGATGTGTGGTGCTCAAGGGCGTTGAGATCGAGAAGATCTGCCGCCTGACCCTGCTGCATTCGCGGCAGGAGTTTGTCGCCGCTGTCGTCCTCTTCGTCCTGACCTTCGCGGTACACCGCAAGGAATCCTGGGTCAAGAATCTGCGAGCCATTGGCTTGAAACGTCAAGTGCCCGCTGGTGCTTTCCACCCCGATGAGGGCTTCGGTGCGCGACACGGTCGCGGGGATCATCTGGGAAGCAACGGTGCGCTGCCAGATGAGGTTGTAGATCTTGAATTGGTCGTCGGTGAGGTGTCCTCTGACCGAAGCCGGTGTCCGGCTGACATCGGTCGGACGGATCGCTTCGTGAGCTTCCTGTGCGTTCTTGACCTTGCTGCGGTACTGATTTGGCTTACTAGGCAGAGCGGAAGGGTAGTGTTTGCCAATGTAGCTCCGGATGCCGCTGAGGGCTTCGCCCGAAAGTGTGAGGGAGTCGGTTCTCATGTAGGTGATGAGACCAGTGGTTTCTCCGCCGATGTCAACACCTTCATACAGGGTCTGAGCGATGCGCATCGTTCGGTCCGCCGCGAAGCTGAACTTGCGGTTGGCGTCCTGTTGAAGGGTGGTCGTCATGAACGGGGCAGAGGGGTTCATTCGGCCCTCCTTCTCGGTCAGACTTTCAACTTCATACGGCTTTGCGTTTTGGGCTGCGGCGGCTAGCTTTGCCGCTTCCTCGGCGTTGACCCAAATGACGTCAGCCTTCGTTTCGCCGGTGGTCGGCTCGAAGTCTCTGCCCTCGGCAAGGCGCTTCTTGTCGACCATTTTGAGGTCTGCGGTGAAGGATCCTTCTTTGACCCTAAACTGTGCGCGTAAATCCCAATACTCTGCTTCGACGAAGACTCGTCTTTCCTGTTCTCGCTCTACGACGAGCTTTACGGCAGGAGACTGAACTCGGCCTGCGGAGAGGTTCTTGGTAACTTTGCTCCAGAGGACCGGCGAAAGAGTGTAGCCATACAAACGGTCCAAGATTCGGCGGGTTTCCTGAGCCTCGACCAGATCCATATCGATCTGGCGGGGTTCCTGAATCGCCTTTTGAATCGCTTCCTTGGTGATCTCGTGGAAGGCGATTCGGCTGATCTTGACTTTCTTTGCCGGGTTCAAGGCTTCGAGAAGGTGCCACGAAATCGCTTCACCTTCTCGGTCTTCGTCAGTCGCGAGGATCAACTCCTCTTTCGACTTCAAAGCGTCTTTCAGTTTCTTGACTTGAGCTGCCTTCTCGGCAGGCACCTCGTAGAACGGCTCGAAGTTGTTATCAACGTCAACTCCGTAATCGCTCCACCACTTCTTCTTAAACTCGGGCGGAAGACCTCGGCCGTTCGGCACCAGATCGCGGATATGTCCGATGCTCGCAAGCACCTCGTAATCCTTTCCGAGGTACCCGCCGATGGTTTTCGCCTTGGCAGGCGATTCCACGATGACCAGTTTGGTTGCCATAAATTCCTTTTGAGTCTACGTTGCCGCGATAGATATGATGCCGCGTTTGCGGGGACACCGTACCCAGTTTTGATAAAAGGTTGCAATTCTTTGGAATGCTTCAGGCCTGCGTGTACGTCAATATAGGGTCTATGGTCACGTTGTCACTCGCCGCCGGGATGCTGGAAGCTCAATATTTTGGGGTCTATTTGCAGGGTCAGCGGGTGGGCTACGCGATGTACGAAACGACTCCGACGGTGTTTGCCGGGAAGAGTGCCGAGCGGTCGCGGTCGCTAACGGTTCTGAAAATTGGACTCATCGGCTCTGAAGTCGACATGAAGATCGACTCGGAGACCATCACGGTTGCAAATCGCCCCCAGCGAATGAAGTTCTTGACAAGTAGTGCAGGGCGGACGCAGACCGTTGAAGCTCGATTTACGGAGACTTCAATTGAGGCAAGCATCAACAACGGAGGGACCCTGTCGAAGACGACGATCCCGCTGCCCAAGGACGGTCGCATCTACGACGATCCGATTACGGCGCTTCAGGCTCAACCTGGGATCGGCGGCAAAGAACTGAACTTCTATATTTTCGATCCTTCTTCCGTTGCTTTGATGAAGAACCGAGCTTTCTTCGGAGAGAAGGAAGATGTTGATGGCGTTTCGATCGCTCCCGTCGTCGTCGAAGATCCGCGACTGACTACAAAGATTTACCTTTCCGGAAAAGGGGACATTGTGAAAGTTGGCACCTCTATCGGTGTCGAGATGAAACCTCTGACCAAAGCTGAAGCCTTGGCCGAGATTAAGAACACGGGGTCCAGACCTGATCTGGCCGAAGTCACCGCGATTCGACCGACTCCGGCGCTGAACAACCCGCAAACCGCAAAGTTTCTTAAGCTCAAAGTTTCGGCGGAGAACCTGAGGGGACTGCCGGGCGGCGACTTCCAAAGAGTCGAGAAGTCGGACTCTGGTTGGCTCGTTAGTATTACACAGCCCGGAGCCGAACCCTCCAAGGTGATATCTGATTGTGCGAAAGCGCAGACAGGATGGCTGAAAGCAAGTCACTTGATCCCGAGCGATAACCCAAAGATGGTTGCGCTAGCCAAGAAGGTTATCGGTTCGACAACCGATGCGGGTAAAGCATCGGAGAAGATTCGGGCATACGTCAACTCGATCATGACTCCGGACGCTGGAATTGGAATCCTTCGCGACGCCAATGAAGTCCTGAAGACTCGAGTGGGAGTTTGCCGGGACTACGCGATCTTAACGGCAACTTTATGTAGGGCGGCTAAACTTCCAACCAAGCTGGCGAGCGGGCTGGTCAGCTTTGACGGAACCTTCTACTACCACGCGTGGGTTGAAGTGTTCACAGGATCGAAGTGGGTTCCGTACGATAGTATTCCAAGCGCACCGGAATTCAGCGCAACCCATGTTAAACTATCTGAAGGGAACGTTGACACGGCGTTTGCGTTTACGGTTTTGTCAGGCGCGAAGATTGAAGTGTTGGAGCAAAAGTAGATGAGTGAACAAGAACGCAAGCCTAGAAATGTAAATCCCCAGAAGCGGCGTTCACTGCTCCAGTGGCTGATTCTCACCGTTTTCTCGACGGCGTCGGCATTGCTTTTTGCCCAATTTGGGCCTATCTGGCGAGACGACTTTGCGAAACGCGTGGCTGATAACTATGTGGCTCCTGGTGGCTTCTGGGGGCTATTGCCTTTGGTCGGCGGCGGAGTCCTCATCGGTTGGTTTGTTGCTACGATCCTACTTCGACTTGTTGAGCGACTCGGTGTGAAGTGGGAACGGACTGATGACAGCGAGAAGCTGACCTGGTTCCTCGGAACCTTTATTGGCTTCGTTGTTGCCACGTTTTTTATCAACTTTCTGTCGGCCCTTCAGCTAAACACCGTTGCATTGATTGCTTCGGTAATCGGAATTGGATTGCTCTTTACCGCTGTCTCAGTTTATGCCCTGCATTCCATGAAGGAGTCTCTGCCTTGGTACAGGGGTAAGGTTCGCGCTCGCCGAACTGGAATCAAGATACTGGACACTAACGTGATTATTGACGGTCGGGTCTACGACGTAGCCCGAGTCGGGTTTGTCGAAGGTCAAATCTATGTCCCTCAGTTCGTTCTTGAAGAGCTTCAGTACATCGCGGACAGCCATGATGCGCTGCGCCGGCAGAGAGGTCGCAGAGGGCTAGACATCCTCAAGCTGATGCAAGCTGAGTTCAATATCGAAGTTGGTGTCCACGACCGTCTAGCACCCGACCAAGGAGACGGCGTTGACTCTCGACTCGTTCGTTTGGCAACCGCACTGGGTGGAGATCTGGTGACGAACGACCATAACCTGAACCGGGTTGCGACACTGCAAGATGTTCGAGTCTTGAACATAAACGATCTTGCGCTCTCTCTAAGGCCGAACGTACTTCCACAGGAAACCCTTGAACTAAACATTGTTCGCGAAGGAAACCAGATCGGACAGGGCGTCGGTTACCTAGAGGACGGCACAATGGTGATCGTCGAAAACGGACGTGGCCACATCGGAGAGACGCTCGAAGTGATGGTTACGCAGGTCATTCAGACTGAGCGTGGAAAGCTGATTTTTGCCGAGGTTGAGGGCGAACCGGTTGACGGTCGAGCCCGAAAGCCGCGCCGATGATGAAGCTGGGGGCGGTCATTCTTGCCGCTGGCTCAGGCCAGCGGTTTGGCTCCGATAAGCTTGCGATCCTATTAAAGGGAAAGCCAGTTTGGTGGCACTCGTTCGTTGCCTTCCGCGACCATCCGCTCATCTCCGAGGTACTCGTCGTTTGCAGTGACGCGAACTTTGCCTCAGTCAAGCAACTCGTGGGTAATGAAGGCGAGGTGCTTCTTGGAGGCGACACCCGGCTTGCATCGACTGTTGCCGGACTTTGGAAAGCCTCACAGATCGGATGTGAAGGAATCATGTTCCACGATGGGGCCCGCCCTTTTGTCTCTGCGGAAGTCATCTACCGAGTGGCACAGAAGATCTTTGAGGGTAAGGCAGTAGCTGCTGCCGTTCCGGTTGTGGACACCATCAAGTCAGTGGACGGTCCCGAGATTGATGAGCACTTGGATCGCTCGCATTTGGTCGCAACACAGACTCCGCAGGGCGCGCCAATCGAAATGTTCTCCCTTGCTATCACTCAGGGAATCGAAGGAGTAACGGATGACGTTGAACTCCTGTCGAAAGCCGGGTACCGTACACACCACGTCATGGGCGACCCCGCTAACTTTAAGATCACGACTCCGGAGGACTTGGCCCGCGCGCGCGCTTTGCTGGGAGCGGAGAGCCGGACTGGGCTGGGATACGACATTCACCGCTTCTCGGCTGATGAGGCGCGACCGTGCTGGCTTGGAGGCGTTCTGTTTCCGGGCGAGGTTGGCCTAGAAGGACATTCTGACGCGGACGTCGTGATTCACGCCGTCGTCGATGCACTTCTCGGTTCGATTTCTGCCGGCGACATCGGCCAGCTCTTCCCCAACGATGATCCGGCGAACAAAGACCGCGCGTCCTCAGATTTCCTCGTTGAAGCCGTTCGAAGAGTCCACACTGCTGGCTGGACGGTTAACCATATTGACATTGCCATCCAAGCCGAAAGACCGAAGATCATGCCTAGAGCCGTGGAGATTCGAGAACGATTGGCTCAGTTGATCGGAGTTAGCATCGAGAGAGTTAGCATTAAGGCAACCACCAACGAGGGACTCGGTGCGATAGGGCGAGCCGAAGGCATTTGCGCGTTCGCAACGGCCTCTGTCAGTCGTTAACGAACCCAATCCGCCAAGCTTTGCCAATCTTCTGATCGCTCAACAGATCTTTTTCATCCCAAACCGACCCGTCGCAGTAACGCGCGTCCAAACCGATTTCTCGAGCCGCAAGAACCGTGGAGGCCACGTCATATAGCTTCTCATTCATACCATACAGGCTTTTGAACCAGCGGCGCACCGTGAAGGCACCATCCACCACAAACGCTCCGCAAAGGCGCGGCTTACCGATCACTGCGCCGTCCAACTGTCGAAATGCTGAATCATTAACACTGATTAGCTCGTGAGGCTGGGTTTCCGTCGGCTCTAGAACCGGAAGACGCTCGCCGTTCCAGAATGCGCCACCGCCTCGCTCAGCGCTAAGCTCATAGCCTAGTTCGGGAAGCACGATGCATCCAAGTTTCAATCCTTCCGCATCCTGGAAAGCAACCGAGATTCCCCAGAGAGGATTTCCTGAAGCGTAATTGGACGTACCGTCGACTGGATCAACAAGCCAAATTCCTCCGGGCGACATTTCTTCCCAGCCCAGCTCCTCACCCCAAAAGCTGGAACCCTTTGCGAGTGCAGGAAGTGAGATTCGCAGAGATTCCTCAACCGCAACGTCCGTTCCGGTGACGACACTGCCGTCACCTTTAATCTTGATCTCAGACCGAAGCGAGGTCGACTTTGCGAACTCCCCTTGCTCTCGAACGATTTGCAAAAGGGAAGCTAAGTCGGGACTCATTAACAATGATTATGACTGCAATGCTTGACCTGCCGCGTTAAGAGCCGGGTAATATATTGATCCGCGAGCGGGCATAGCTCAGTGGTAGAGCGACTCCTTGCCAAGGAGTAGGTCGCGGGTTCGAATCTCGTTGCCCGCTCCATTTTTGTGTCCGAGCATCGGTTTTTCATCTTTCTCGGAACCGTTTGCAGTATTACAAATCGTAATACATGAGATGATCACTGCGATTTGCGCCCTTGCTTTGTCGGCCCCAAAGGTTGCTTCCACCATTCTGGTTCTCAACAAAGCCGAGAACACGGTTTGGCTAATCGACGAGAAGTCTGGAAAACCGAGAGCAAAGCTACCCACCGGACCAAACCCGAACGAGGTGATGGTATCCCCGGATCAGCAAACTGCGGCGATCAGTGATATGGGTGGCGGACAGGGTGGTCCAGGTAAGACGCTCACATTCGTCGATCTCGCGAAAGGCGAGATCAAGAAGACCGTAAACATCGAGCCAAATGGAGCCGCGCACGGCATCCACTGGCTGAGCAATGATCGCCTAGTGTTCACCTCGCACGTTTCTGATTCAATCAATGAGTTCGATGTCCAGAGTGGAAAAGTTGTGCGGACGTTACCAACGGAACAGAAGGGCACTCATCTTGTCGTTTTCGGAAAGGACAACAAGAACGCATTTGCCGTCAACGCCATTTCTGGAACGATAACGGCATTTGATTTCATCGGAGGAAAGATTACGAAACAGATCACGGCTGGGAAACGTGCTGAGGGCATTTCCATCTCTCCGGACGGGACTCTTCTCGCGTGCGGAAACGTCGGCGGAAACGATACATGCATCGTAGACACCAAGAAGCTAGAAGTCATTCACACTCTCAAAGACACGCCCGCGGCCATCCGAACGGTCTTCACGGCCGATGGTAAGCATGTGGCTGTTTCTTGCGTCGGCTCAGGCGTGGTTGAGGTCTTCGACACCACGAACTGGGAAAAGACGGCAACCGTCGAGCTGAAACAGAAGCCGATCGCAAACAAAAACTATGGCAACGAATGGCCCGCACCCATGAATTTTTGGCGTCGCAAAAACGGCAACCTCTTGGTCGTCCTAGTGACCTCCCACGCCATCGCAGAGATCAATCCTAAGACCTGGAAGGTAGTCAGGACTTACGACACCGGCGGAATTCCGGACGGTCTCTGCATGGCGGAGTAGCGGAGCCGACAAGGCTAACGCAGTTGGGCAGAATGCCTGACTAACAAGGGAGTTGGAACCTAGTAAACTACGATCATGACCAAAACCATCAACGCCGCGATCGTTGTCTACTCCATCCTCTGCATAGGCCTCGGAGTTGAGGCATACATCGCAAAACAATCTCTGCCGTCACTCATGGGCGGAGGAGGAATTGGTGTTCTCGAATTGGTATCGCTCTTCGTTTGGACCAAGAACCCACGCGCCGGTCGCATCATGTCCCTCCTAGTTGCACTTGGTGGAATGGGACGGTTCATCAAACCATTCTTCTCGGAAGGCAAGATCTATCCCGCCGGAGTCATGGTGATTGCTTCGCTCGTCCTCATTGGTCTGCTTCTGGCAGGTCATATGCAGGCGATGCAGGCGAAACGGGAAAATCCCTCCGCTTAGCTGCAAAGCAAGCGACTCCGACGTAGCTCGCGCCCGCTTGTTTCAGGGCGCGGGCACACTCGCTGGCAGTGGCCCCAGTCGTGAAAACGTCATCCACGAGGAGCACTCGACACCCTTTCGGAATCGCCAGCGCTTCAAAGGCTCCCTCAAGGTTGTTCGCCCTCTCCTCTGCGCTTAGGTGAACCTGCGGAGTCGTACGGCGAGTCCGAACAAGCCCCTCTCGGACCATCGCTTGCGGCAACCGCGTGCAAAGTGATGCCGCCTGGTTAAAACCCCTCCTAGCCAATCGTGAGCGGTGAATGGGAACCGGAACGATGAAATCCACCGAGGCAAAATGCGCCGTGTAAACATCTAACACATCCCCTCCCATGCATTGTCCGAGAGCAGTTTCGCGGTGATACTTCAGAGCCTTCACCATTTCCGCCGCCGTCTGCTCGTAGGCGTGAAAAGCCCACACCTCGTCAACAAACGCAATCGGCTGGATGAAGTGCAGTTCCTCTCTTATCAGCTCCTGCTTACACTGAGGACAAACTTCTTCAAAACCTACAAGCCCGCACACTGCGCACTTTGGCGGGTACAGGGCACTAAAGAAGCTGCTCAATAAGGACTTGGCTTCGTTCATCAAGCTCATCCAGATTCAAAATCTCATATCGACCGCCATCAACGCTGGTGATTTGCCACCGCCCAGGAGTCAGCTCGTGGGCATTATCTCGCCAGTTGCGAACGTAGAAATCAGAGGGTCCGCGAGTCGTTTCAACATCGAACCACCACATCGAAGCGTCGTTCTTCAAAGCCTTGATACGGGTAATCGCAGGAGTGAAGTAACGCCGATCCAACTCCTCGTGGGTGAGTTTTTGAGATTCATTGTCGAGAGCCGCCAACGACTCGATAATCCCAAACTCCTTGTTCTCCTCATCTCGTATCGAAATGAAAGCGTCAGTGTGCGAAAGCGGAAACGCTCGAACCAACCGCACATTCTCGACCCAAGCACCATCAATCTCGACATCCAAAAACAACGACCCTTCACGGCGTCGAAACTCTATGTTCGAAGGATCGAGATAGGTTAATCGAGACATGCAACAAATTATGTCCGAGGAGACGTCAAAAGTGCCCTGCGCCATTGAAGGAACAGGGCACTCTACTTTCCAAAAGGTCAGGCCTTCTTACGCCTTCGCGCGAGGACTCCTAGTCCGATACCAAGAACTGCAAGGGTCGCCGGCTCGGGAACCACTTGGACAACGTCAACTCCCATTAACGCTTGATTTGCACCAGAAGTGAAGCTCCAGGTCGGAGTAATCACCCCAGTGGCGGTATCTGCCCCATCTAAAGCTACGAGCGTACTCGTCGTGCTCGTGGGGCGTCGGGTCGCATAAACCGAAGTGCTGGTTCCTGACTGATAGATGGTTAGGTACCGGGTGGCGACATCGCTGATCCGTGTGGCTGAGCCAGTGAAGGCAGACGAGGTATTCGGCCGAGAAAGTCGATAAACTCCCGCGCCGGGGGACGCTCCCGCGTCGGCGGCCAGGTAGAGGTTCAGGCCATCGGAACTAAAGGCGAAATCGGCAATACCGATCGTGTTTGCGGTCGTTGACCAAGATGCTGCATTCCCGGCGTTAGTGGTCTTCATAAACCCACCTCCGGTTCCGTTGATCGAGTAAAACACCTCGCCGCCAGGTCCAACTTGTGTAAAGCGAATGTTGCTGTCTGAACCCGACACAAATGTAGGAAGCAGATTACCAGTCGTGCCTTTCATCACTCCACCCGTGCTCATCGCAGCGAAGTAGGTTAGTCCGTCCGTAGTCGCAACACTCCGAATGTTCCCTCCGGAGATGAAGTCGCTAAACGTAATCCCACCGGTCAAATAGTCCACTTGAAGGGCCCTCTTTGTTGTAAGGCCTGCCAAACTTCCTGTCCCAACCGCCGCAGAATAGCCACCTAGCACGGCCCTGCCGTTGTAAGTGTTGAGACCACCCTCGGTGGCCGAAGCGCCCGTCAAAACGATCCCGTTCTGGCGAGTTGACGCGTTAAACGTCAGATCCCAAGCCTTAGCCGTCAGCAACCCCGTTGATCTGTTGATCTCTACAATTTGAGTCTTCGCTCCGCTCGGACCGAGGCTAGCCGTACCATCTCCTACAAGGACGACTGCCAGGTTGCCGGTCGAGAACTGGGCAAATGCGCCCGAAGAAAGAACTGCGCCGAATGCAAGAACACCAACACGTAATAACATTGTCGCAAGATTACTCGCTAGCAATATTGCTTTAATCATGCGCGAGCAGGATTCGCACATTTACCGGGTTGGTTAAAAGCAAAAAGTGCCCCCCACCGGAAGGTAGAGAGCACGTTCGCGATTGAATAATCAGTCGTGGATCAAGCGTCGCCGCGAGCGTGGCCGAAGCTAGGCTCGAACGGAATCAGACCCAACCTAGTTGCGGCGCGGAACGCCTGCACTCGGTTGTTAACCTGAAGCTTGTCGTAAATGTTGGCAAGATGAAAATCGACAGTTCGCTTTGAAACATACAGAACGTCAGCCGCTTCCTTGCTGCTGTGCCCCTGTGCAATCAAACTAAGAACTTCAATTTCTCGTTTTGTTAATCGAACCGACCGGCTTGCGCCTTCAGTTCTTACAGTCGTTGTTATTGGCATAACCCACCCCTCACTTTCTCTTTCAACCGCCTTCACAAAGTTCTTTCCACACGGCGGGTCGGAATTTGAGATGGAAAATGACAAATCTCACAGCTAGGTGTACTGCCAGGTAAGAACCTGGCAGGATTGCTGGGGTGCCTATTCAGGTTATTGGAATCCTCTGTCGCTTCTTTAGGGGTCTGGTAGCCTCTTCGATATGAGCTCGCAGACCTGGGATCCGAAGCAGTATCGACAAAATGCCGGATTTGTCGCATTTTATGGTGCATCTGTGTTGGACTTGCTCGGAGACGTTTCGGGTCAAAGAATTTTGGATTTGGGCTGCGGCGACGGTGTTTTGACCGCGTCGCTGGTCGAAAAAGGGGCTTCAGTCCTAGGCGTCGACTCGTCCGCGGAGATGATCGCGGATGCGGTCGAGCGCGGATTGGATGCGCAGGTCATGGATGCGACGGCTCTCTCACTCGATTCAGAGTTCGACGCAGTGTTCACAAATGCTGTACTTCACTGGATTCGAAATCATGACGCCGTGCTGGACGGAGTTCACCGGGCATTGAAGCCGGGCGGACGATTTGTCGGAGAGTTTGGCGGCCACGGAAACATCGCGGCGGTTCGAACCGCACTGCTCTCTGGCATCGCCGCCCAAGGGATAGAGATCAAGGATCGCTACTATCACAACTTCCCTACCGATTCATCATTCCGCTCGCGACTCCAGGCTCATGGCTTCGAAGTCGAATCGTGTGAAATCATCCATCGCCAAACTCCTCTCCCCGAGGGGGTTCGCGGTTGGTACATCACGTTCGCCAAGGCACCCCTTGCTGGTCTATCCACGGAGCAGGTCGAGTCAGCAATCTCCTACGCCGAAGAACTACTCCGCCCTTCTCTCTGCGATGATCACGGAGTTTGGTCGGCAGATTACGTCCGCCTGAGATTTGTCGCTCACCGCTCATGACCCCCTTCGACATCATCTGTGCCCCAATCACCGCCCCCGGTGGAGCGGTAGCGATCATCCGCCTCAGCGGCCCCGAATCCTGGGAGGTCGCCAACCGAGCCTTCAACAACTTTCCGGTCCAGCCCGAGTCTCACCGCGCCTATTACGGCACCTTCGCCAACGGCGACGACGGTCTCCTCGTCCTCTTCGCCGAGGGCCACTCCTTCACTGGAGAACAATCTGCTGAGCTAAACATTCACGGCTCGCCAGCCTCCGTCGCAACCCTCATCGCCTTCCTCGAACAAAACGGCGCTCGACTCGCACGCCCCGGAGAGTTCACTGAACGAGCATTTTTGAACGGGCGGCTCGACCTCTCCCAAGCCGAGGCGGTGAATGACAGCGTCAGAGCAATGACGGATCGCCAGATGTCAATTGCGAATGATCTGCGCGATGGCGGACTCCGAAAACAAATAGCGGAAGCGAGCAACGTACTCGTGTCCTCCCTCGCAGCAATCGAAGCCAGCGTCGATTTCAGCGAGGAGATCGGAGAAGTCGACCCCGAAGCACTCTCGGAAAACCTCGCCAGCGTCAGCACAATCTTGACCCCACTGATCATAAATGGCCACGAGGGCCGTTTCATCCGCGAAGGAATCCGAATCGCCATAGTCGGCCCGCCCAACGCCGGAAAATCTTCCCTTCTCAACCGAATCCTAGGCATCAACCGCGCCATCGTTACCGACATAGCCGGGACAACACGCGACTACGTCGAGGAGACCTGCGTCCTCGGTGGACTCCAGTGCAACCTGATCGACACCGCCGGCCTACGCGAATCCGGCGACCAGATCGAAGCGATCGGCATCCAACGCGCCCGAGCAATGGCTGCGCAAGCCGACCTCATCTGGTACGTGTTCGACGGCTCCATCGGCCTGACTCCCGAAGATCAAATCGAACTCACCCAGTTCAACGCCCCCGTGGTCTTGGTCGCCAACAAAGCCGATCTCCACGCCTCGACTGAAGGAATTCCCGTCTCAACCTACACCGGAGCCGGACTCGATCTGCTCGTCAGTCAGCTCGAAAAGTGGTCTGGAGACATCAGCGGCCTGGTCCCCAACCGCCGCCACACCGAGCACCTATCAGCCGCGATGACCTCCATCAATACTGCCATCGAGGGCGTCACCGCCAACCACCCCCCCGATCTCCTCGTCACCCACCTCCGCTCCGCTCTCCAAGAGCTAGGCCTCATCACCGGCGAAACCGCCGATCAGGACCTGTTGGAGCGAATTTTCAGAGACTTCTGCATCGGAAAGTAATTCTCAATCGGAATCGGATTGAACATCAGCAGCGTCCCCCAATCGTATGACACCTTCCCACCCACGCAACGCTCCTGAGCATCAAAGCGTACAATGATTTGATAATAGAAGACTCATATGCGATTCGATAAACTCACTCTCAAAGCTCAGAACGCCTTCCAAGGCGCGCAAACGGTCGCCGAAAAGTATCAGCACCAAGCCATTGATGCCGAGCACCTCATGCTCGCGCTGCTCGATCAAGAGCAGGGGCTGATCAAGCCGCTTCTACAAAAGCTCAGCGTCGAAACCGCGCCACTCAAACAAGAATTAGAAAAGTATCTCGGCAATCAAGCCAAAGTCCCTGACTCTGCCGGCTATGGCGCGAGCATGACGGGCCGTCTCAACACAATCTTTCAGGAAGCCTTCAAAGAGGCCGAGAAACTCACCGACGAGTACATCTCCACCGAGCATTTCCTCCTTGCCCTTAGCAAAGAGCCAGGGAACGTCGGAAAGCAACTACGAGCCGCTGGAGTCCAAGAAACCGATCTCATCAAGGCCATCGATGACATCCGAGGCGGACGCAAAGTCAACGACCCTAACGCGGAAGAGTCCTACCAAGCCCTCGAAAAGTACGGCGTTGACCTCACCGCTAAAGCCCGAAGCGGCAAGCTCGACCCGGTTATCGGTCGCGACGAAGAGATTCGTCGCGTCATCCACGTCCTCAGCCGAAGAACCAAAAACAACCCCGTTCTCATCGGCGAACCAGGCGTCGGTAAAACCGCCGTTGTCGAGGGCCTCGCCCAGCGAATCGTCGCCGGCGACGTCCCTCAAAGCCTTCAAGACAAAAGCGTCATCACCCTCGACCTGGGCGCAATGGTCGCCGGATCGAAGTTCCGAGGTGAGTTCGAAGAACGCCTCAAAGCCCTTCTCGATGATGTTAAGAAGGCAGATGGTCGCGTGATCCTTTTCATCGACGAAATGCACACCCTCATCGGAGCTGGAAAAGCCGAAGGCAGTATGGACGCCGCTCAGATGCTCAAGCCGATGCTTGCCCGAGGGGAACTCAGGTGCGTCGGCGCAACCACACTCAATGAGTATCGCCAATACATCGAGAAAGACAAAGCCCTCGAACGCAGATTCCAAATGGTGCTCGTGGATGAACCTACCGTGGATGAAACCATCATGATTTTGCGTGGCCTCAAGGAGCGCTACGAGGTCCACCACGGCGTCCGAATCACCGATTCCGCCCTCGTGGCTGCCGCGACGCTGTCGAACCGCTATATCACCGCTCGATTCCTGCCAGACAAAGCTATCGACCTCATCGACGAAGCCGGAAGCAAGCTCAAAATTGAAATTGACTCCGTGCCAAACGAGATCGACGAAGTCGAGCGCGAAATCGTCCAGCTCCAAATCAGCCAGCAACAACTTCAGAAGGAAGAAGATGACGCCAGCAAAGAACGCCTAGAAGGTGTCGAGAGAAAAATCGCCGAGCTAAGAGAGAAAGGAAGTGGACTCCGCGCCATCTGGCAAAAGGAGAAAGATCAAATCGAAGTCGTGCGCGAAGGCAAAGCAGAACTCGAGCAGCTCAAAACCGAACTCGAACACGCCACCAACGCTGGAGATCTAGCCCGGGCCGGTGAGATCCAATACGGCCGAATCCCCGCCGTCAACAAGCGAATCGAAGCCGCTAGCGAGGACCTCAAGAAACTACAGGCCGATGGGAAGATGCTGAAAGAAGAAGTTGACAGCGAAGACATCGCCGATATCGTCAGCAAGTGGACCGGCGTCCCCGTCCGAAACCTACTCCAAGGCGAGATGCAAAAGCTCCTCAGCCTAGAAGAGCAACTTGAAAAGCGCGTTGTCGGGCAGCGAGAAGCTCTCATCGCAGTGAGTGACGCCGTAAGACGCTCAAGGTCCGGGCTGAGCGACCCCAACCGCCCCATCGGCTCCTTCCTCTTCCTTGGCCCCACCGGAGTCGGAAAAACCGAGACCGCAAAAGCCCTCGCCGAGTTGCTCTTCAACGACGACAAAGCCCTCACCAGAATCGATATGAGCGAGTACGGCGAGAAGCACTCCGTCTCCCGCCTCATCGGTGCCCCTCCAGGCTACGTCGGTTACGATGAGGGCGGCCAGCTCACCGAAGTTGTCCGAAGAAAGCCCTACTCAGTTATCCTCCTGGATGAAATCGAAAAGGCCCACCCCGAAGTCTTCAACGTTCTTCTCCAAGTTCTCGATGATGGTCGCCTCACCGACGGTCAAGGCCGAACTGTGGACTTCAAGAACACAGTCATCATCCTCACCAGCAATATCGGCAGCCACCACTACGGCGACCCCGTCAGTGGGCCAAGCTTTGATGAAGTCAAACCACTCGTGCTTGAAGAGCTGAGAGCTCACTTCAGACCGGAGTTCCTGAACCGGCTGGACGAGATGATCGTCTTCCGCCCGCTCACTCAAAACGAGATCAAGGGGATCGTCGGTATTCAGCTCGAAGCCCTCAAAAGACGCCTCGCTGATCGCAGAATCGAGCTCGTCCTCACCGATGAAGCACTCAGCAGTTTGGCGATCAAGGGATTCGATCCGATCTACGGCGCACGCCCGCTCAAGCGAGCGATCCAAAGTGAGCTGGTCAACCCGCTCTCAACCTTGCTTCTCAAGGGAGAGATCAAGGAGGGTCAATCGGTGAGCGTAACCGTCGACAACGATGTGTTTCAATTCAAAATCCAAGAGCAAGCTTAACGTTCTCTTAAACCTAGTTGGCTAACGTCTCTACACCAGCGCGAGAGGTTGCTGGTGTAAAGACAGGGGAAGAGGATGGCGGCAAAACCTACTTGGATGATCGGAACAATGGCTCTCGCGATTGCAGGGGCGGCGTTCATTGGCTGGAAGGCAAAGAGTGGTGAGCTTCCCGGAATTCGTCAAGACGGATCTGTCAAGATCCCTAACGGCTGGACCGTAAACAAAGTTGGCAAGCTGATTGACCTCCCCGGAGACTTCCCACAAGATGTCACTTTCCTTTCCGATGGTCGACACGCACTAGTCAACACAGCAGGTTTCAACGACCACACTCTGAATCTCATCGACCTACAAACCTGGCAAGTCGCGCAGACGATCACGGTCCCCTCTGCTTGGATCGGGCTCGACGCCAACAGCGAATCCGAAATCCTCCTCTCCGCCGGTCAGCCAAAAACTGGTGAGATGATCCGCCGATTTGCCCTCGAAAGCGGAAAACTGGTGAGCAAAGAGCCTTGGCTCGATTCGTCCATTCCCGCAACCGACCGCTTCGTCTCATCGATTGTCCGGACGAAGGACCGAATCTACGTTCTCAATATCCAGACCGACGAGCTAATCACTCTAGACGCTCAATGGAATCCAGTTCAGAAAAACCGCCTTCGCTACCGCCCTTACGCTCTGGCCCTATCACCGAACGGTGAGCAAATCGCCGTTTCGAATTGGGGAGATAAGTCTGTCTCTATTTACGATACAAAAACGATGTCGATGTCCCGCTACGCCGAGGTGGGACCCCTCCCTTCATCACTCCAATACGCAAAGGACGGACGCCTCTTTGTGACCGTCTCAGGATCAGACTATATTGCAGTCATCGACGGGAATAAACCCGTGAGCAAAGTCAATGTCGGCTTTGGTCTAGCCCAGCCAGTTGGCAGCAGCCCCGTCGCTTTGAGCATTTCGCGTGATGAATCTAGGCTCTACGTCGCCAACGCAGGAAACAACGCGGTTGCGGTTGTGGACATCACCAAGCCCAAACCCACCCTCACCGGCCATATTCCAACTGATCGATACCCAACCCTCGTCAAGGAAACCCCCGACGGAAAACGGCTAATCATCGGAACCGCGAAGGGAGAGTACGGACCGAATGCTGGCTCCAAAGTTGACACGACCGTCAAAGGCGTCAGAGGCCAACAGTACAACATCCCCTACCGCTACATTTCGACAATGCTCAAAGGAAGGTTGACGCTCCTCGACGTTCCCACAACCCAAGAACTGAAGGCGTACACCCAATCTGCTCGCGAAGGTGCACTTGCTCGAAAGCGCGAGGCCGATGAGCTGCTCATGAAGCAGAAGGCGGCGATGGATGCGATGAAGTCGATCAAGCACGTGATCTACGTTATTCGCGAAAATCGAACCTATGACCAAGTGTTCGGCGACATGAAGCAAGGCAATGGCGATCCCTCGCTCTGTTTGTTCGGCGAAGAGGTGACTCCAAATTCGCACCAGCTTGCGAAGGACTTCATCTTGTTCGACAATTTCTACGCCGACGGAGAATGCTCCCAGTGCGGACACCAGTGGACCGACGCCGCATTCGCAAATGACTATTGTGAAAAGCAGTGGGTCCTCGGCTACTCACGTCGATCCCAGATTCGCAGCGACCTAAGGCTCACGTCCTCACCGGGCGAATACATTTGGACCCAAGCTCGAAAACAGGGACTCAAAGCCCGGGTCTATGGCGAATATGTGGATGTTCAGGAAGATCATGACTCCCTCAACTCAGCCGAAATCAAAGCCGATCCGGAGAAGTACGGCTATAGCGCAACCTGGGAGAAGATTTTTGCGAGCGGCGGTCGCGATACCGCAAAGATCGACGACTTCCTTCGAGAGTTCAAAGAAGCGGAGCGGACAGGCGAACTGCCAAACCTAATGGTAATGGCCCTTCCTGATGACCACACCAACGGCTTTAGTCCCGGCTCATACTCGCCAAAGGCGATGGTCGCCGATAACGACTTAGCAGTTGGGAGACTAGTAGACGCCGTAAGTCACTCACGATTCTGGAAAGAAACCGCGATCTTTGTGATCCAAGACGACGCCCAAGACGGCCCTGATCACGTTGATGCCCACCGGACCATCGCTCACTTCATCTCTCCATACACGCGCCGGGGCGTCGTCGATTCCATGCACTACACGACTTCCTCAATGCTGAGAACAATGGGTCTCATCTTAGGAACCGCACCGCTCAGCCAATATGACGCCATCGCACCCCCCATGATCATGGCCGCTTCGTCAAAGCCCGATTTGCGACCATTTAAGGTGATCGAGCCGAAATACAACGTGAACGAAAGGAACCCAGAAACCGGGAAGCTTGCTGAATGGTCGAAAACTCTGGACTTCTCAGAGATTGATCGTGCAGATTTTGATTCCCTCAACCGCCTGCTTTGGGCAGGCTATAAGCCCGGAGTTCCGTATCCGGCGCACTATGCCGCGCCAAAGTAGCGGTATCTTAACAGTTGAGGATGCCGCATAAGCGCGTTGAAGAACCGTTTGACTCGGATGCCCTAGTTCAGGGCATCCGGGATTACATTGCGCGTGCCGCGACTCAGACTGGAAGCAAAGCTGTAAACCCACCTCACCGCATTAAATTCCACTGGCCACCGCACCCCGTAAGCTACGAATACCATGTACTCGCATCCGATTGGACCGGCAAGGCCACGTTCGAAGCGCACGGTGAGACGTTCGAGGTAGAAGTTGCCCGAACTCCTTTTGGAGTGTTCGGGCGATGTCCCGCTCTGTGGCACGAGGCCCGCGCTGAGTCCGAATCCGAGATGCTAAAGGCGATCAAAAGGGCCGCCGAACCCCTCTTCAAGAGGCAGTTCAGCATAGCCAAAGCTCTGGAGCAAACATCGCGGTACGCCGGAGAAATCCGACAGCTCGCACCACTCGACATACTCAAACTATTCTATTGCGAAGATCGGGATGTCGCCAACGCCGCCCACGAATTTGTCGAAGTCTCGCACTTCCGCACCTCCTACTTCCCTGCCCTTTGCGAAATCCTAGAGGATCGAAACCATCCGTGGCGACGCTCGGCCCAGTGGTGTGTACTTGATCTATTCGAAGACCTCCCCGCCTACATCGACTCAGAAGAAGACAACGCAAGAGCAGTGAGCGCGATGAAGGGAATGCTATGGGACGCGGAGGACGACTTTGCCAGATCGGTCTACAAAGCGGGAGTTGTTCTTGGTGGCCATCTTCCCCATCGCCAGGGCGGCCAGGCGCTCTTAGAATGCCTCAATGCTCCGTCGCTTGTGGGTCGCCGTTCTGCGATCCACGGACTTTTCCACGTCTGTGAATGGGTTCCCGAGATGGAGCCGAAAGTCGTCCAGGCCCTCCGCGAGCATGCCAAACGCGAATCCGACCCCCAGCTCAGCATCTTCGCCTTCGCAATGGCGGAAGACATCGTTCGGGGCGGTGTAGACCACACTCCCGAGCCGGTTTTTGCTTTCGAGGGCTGAGCACTAACCCGGTATTCTTTAGGGCATGTCCGATGCCGCAATGTTGCGAACGCCTCTCTACGACGCCCACCTCAAACTGAACGCCAGAATGGTCCCGTTCGCGGGTTACGATATGCCGGTTCAGTACACCAGTATCATCGCGGAGTCAAGGGCTGTTCGGGAGGGCGCCGGGATGTTCGATGTCTCGCATATGGCGCGAGTCTCCTTCTCTGGTGAGGGCGTCGAGGCATTCTTAGAGCAGATCACCACTAACGACGTATCCAAGCTCGCAGATGGCCAAGGGCAGTATTCGATGATGCCAAACCTTGAGGGAGGAATTGTTGATGACATCATTGTCTACCGAATCACCGCTGAGCACTTCGAGGTTGTCTTCAACGCTTCGAACCACCAGAAAGATGTCGAATGGTCGAAGAAGTTTATGCCCGCTACGGTTTCGATGCATGATAAGACTGCCGATACCGTGATGGTCGCTGTTCAGGGACCATCCGCTCGTGAGATTGTTGCAAACCTCTCGGATAATCCCAGCGCCATTCAAGACGCCGCCCTGTTCGAAGTAGTCACCTGCAAAGTCGCAGGAGTCGAGACCTTCGCAGCCTGTAGCGGCTACACCGGTGAAGACGGTTATGAACTCATCTACAGTAAGGAGCACGCTGAAATCGTCTGGGACGCCCTGCTAGAAGCTGGAGTGGTTGCATGCGGTCTCGGCTCTCGTGACACCCTCCGGGTCGAAGCCGGACTCCCCTTGTACGGTCATGAACTGACCGACGAGCTATCCCCAATCGCCGCCGGCCTCGGCTGGGTCATTAGCAAAACCAAGACCTTCTACGGCTGCGAGATCATCAACAAAGCCCGCGAAGAAGGCACAAGCGACAAGTTGCAAGGCATAAAACTTCAAGCAAAAAGGCTCATAGCCCCCGGAATGAAGGTCTATCTGGAAGATGAAGAAGTCGGCGAAGTTTCAAGTGGAGTGGTATCGCCTTTGCTCGACACCGGAATTGCTTTCGCCTTCATTCGCGCCGACATCAAGCAAGGCACCGCCGTTTCAATCGATGTTCGCGGAAAGCGCGAGCCAGGAACTGTTGTGAACAAGCGGTTCTTTAAACGAGCATGAAATACGTTGCTCTGATGCTGGCACTATCCCTGGTCGGCTGCAATGCAGCCGACCAAGCGGATCTCAAGAAGGACGCAAGCAAACTAGCCGAAAGCGGCACCCGCTCGCTTGGGAACGCCGGCCTTGCCGCCAAAGTTAATACGGTTCTAAACCTCAGAAAGGGCGTAGACACCAGCACATTCTCCGTGGAATCCGAAGCGGGAACTATCACCCTGAGAGGCACAATTCCGAACGAGAAAAAGAAAAAGCTCATTCTGGAGCTTGTTCGAGAAACCGAAGGGGTGCAGAGGGTCATAGACAAAACATCGATCAAGCCCTAGGTTTGTGGAAACTTTCTGCTTAGTGAAATCATACTATCCCTAGGTTATGAGACACCTCCTTCCAATTCTCGTTTTGGCAACCTCCCTCATCGGATGCGGCGCTTCTGATTCTTCCTCCACCACGGCTGCCCAGACTTCGAACACCACCGCTCCGGCCGAAGGTCAGAAGAAGTGCGATGCCTGCTCCACCAACGTCGCTGCAGCTGACGCCGTTGAAAAAGAAGGGAAAACCTACTGCAAAACCTGCGCGGACATGCATTAATCCGGCTTGGGTGCGGAGGTAGCAATCCCTCCGCACCATATGCCAAAATTGATGTCCCCCTGTGCCCAGGTGGCGAAATTGGTAGACGCGCTGGCTTCAGGTGCCAGTCTTAGCAATGAGGTGAAGGTTCGAGTCCTTTCCTGGGCACCAAATCTACGCCTCACGTCTAGATGTTGGAGCATGAAATTCCTCTGCCTCGGCTACCTCAACATGGACAAGTTTGACGCTGCCCCAGAGGCGGTCAAGTCTGAGATTCTCGCCAAGTGCGGACCAGTGTGCCTCCCCTTTCGCGCGACCGGTAAAGTCGCATTCGAGGAGGGCGTTCAACACTACTCCGAGGCAGTCTCTATCCGCGCGCCCGGCAAAATAGAGCGGGAACCCTTTATCAAATCCGATTCTCAAATCGGAAGTGTCATCGTCATCGAGGCCGAAAACATGGACGAAGCAGTCAAACTTGCCCTCTTGCACCCAGGAGCCCAACTCGGAGAAGAATTCGGATTCGGGATGGAAATCCACCCGCTTCAGTAAACTAGCTTCATGACAAAAATCGAAGTGATCGATATGGTGAAAGGTTCCTTTTCTCTACTGGAAAAAGACCTGAATGCCACGCCGGAGGAGCTGTTCTCTAAGACCCTCGGCGGCAAGGCACGAACAATTGCAGACATCATTTTTGAGATCATCGAAGTGAATGATCACATTGGAGCGACAATTCGCGATGAGAACCCAGCCGACTGGGCCCACAAAGGCTGGATCACGGCTCCGGAGGATTTCCAATCAAAAGAGACCGTCATCGCCGGACTTCTCCAGTCCAGAGATCGATTCCTCGATGGATTAGAGAAGATGTCCGAAGAGGCGTTAGCAGGCGTCGTCCAGACAGAGCACGGTGAAACAACCAGAGCCGCTCGCTGCCGATTTGTCGCAATGCACAATTGGTATCACTCCGGTCAGCTCAACTACATCCAATCCCTTGCGGGTGATGATGGTTGGAACTGGTAGCACCATCAAACCGGACAAGTTTTCGCCCGACAACGATCATCGCGATCAAGCCCAAAACGTACTCCGTCATGTGGGCAAACGCTACCGACATCAGACGTCGATTATTTTCAAACGCCTGGTCCTTGACTTTGATCGGCAAAAAGCCGATTCCGATATACGAAACCAGTAGGACCGAAATCATGACGATCCAGAGAACAACGCAAGCACGAAACATCCACCTACGGATCACTTCGACAGGAACCGGCACCTTTCGACGGTAGTTAAGAAAAGCAAGCACTCCGCCTGCAATCGCTCCGAACCACCACGACGCGCCGATGCCCCAGACCACGGCCATCACCCAAGGTGACGTCGAATCGACGACGCGTGGATGGTGAACCGTGAAGTATTCAACCGCGACGTTCGCTGTAATCAAGTCAAGCGCAATCCCAAGACAACACGCCATCAGCACGCACTCGACGACTACCCGACTCGCTAACCGAATCTTTTGCACCAACCTAAGTATTCATCCTGCACCGGGGCGGATCGTTCGGCGGTAACGTATCTTCATGACACTTTGGGTTGCGTCTTTAGCCCTAAGCCTCAGCAAAGCAAACCTCATGCAGAAGAGTTACCTAGAGATTTTGGATATCCAGCACCCAGATCGACGGCAAATAGTCAAAGCCTTCGATGAACACATTGAAGCCCCAAACTGGACGCCCGACGGCAAATGGCTCATCTACAACTCAAAAGGTCGCCTCTACAAAATCAGCCCAAAGGGCGGAACTCCCAAGGCGATCAACACCGGCTTTGCCACCAACTGCAACAACGACCACGGAATTTCTCCGGACGGCAAAACGATCGTCATCAGCGACCAAACCCACGAAGACGGCTCCTCCCGAATCTACACCCTACCGATCCAAGGTGGCGAACCCAGGCTCATCACCGTAAATGCCCCTTCTTTCTGGCACGGATGGTCGCCCGATGGGAAGACTCTTGCCTACTGCGCCCAAAGAAATCTGCGCTATGGAATCTTCACGATTCCGGCTAAGGGTGGCGAGGAGAAACGCTTGACCACCAGCGACGGCCTCGATGACGGCCCGGAGTATTCGCCGGACGGAAAGTACATTTACTTCAATAGCGACCGATCCGGGCTCATGCAAATTTGGAGGATCAAACATGACGGCTCAGAGCTCACCCAGATCACCAATGACGACTTCGGAAACTGGTTCCCGCACATCTCGCCAGATGGTAATTGGATGGTCATCCTTTCTTACGAGAGATCAGTCGTAGGGCACCCTGCTAACAAAGATGTTCAACTTCGGATCAGGGACATGGGGACTGGAGAAATCAAGACACTTCGAAGCCTTTTTGGAGGCCAAGGGACGATCAACGTTCCCTCGTGGTCACCAGATAGCACTCGATTCGCCTTCGTAAGCTACGAGAGAACTAGCGACGACTGACCAAAAACTCAACCGCTTCCGCGCCTTCTACCTTCACAGAAATCTCCGACGAGCGCGAGTGAATTATCGTGGTCACCGTTTTCCAAGAGTCACCGAATTTGCCGATGATTCGCCACTTACCCGCCGTCAGTTTTGCCTGCCATTTCCCACTTTTTGTGTCCTTCGTGGCGACAATAGGTGACGGCCGCCAGCTATCACCAAACCTCGGATGCCGAGCGTGACCGTTCCGGGAAACGTCATAGAACGCGGCAATCTCATTCGTAAACTTCTCCAAGACTCCCTTGCTGTACCACCAGCAGTGTCCACCGCTCAGCGTTTCGCGGGTCAACGAAGGATGTTTCACCGCGTCTTCCGCCTTCTGATCCGGACCATCCCCCACCAACCGAATACCAGCGATCAGATCCTTGTTCCGATCACCCATGAATCCGACCTGATGCTTCCAATCCCGCTCAAACGACGGGTAGTTCATACGGTAAACCTGAGGAACATACTCGTCCCAGGTTGGCGAGTCGGTCCACCGACTCCATGCCGGCCAGTCGATCAAGTAGTTGTCGAGTGCCCAAGGATGCGGACCAGGCGAAAGCGAAATGATGAAGTCCTTCCCTGCTGCATCGCGAACCTCTTTCACGAATCGCTTTGAGAACGCCTGAACCTTCTCGGTTCGCCAGCGCACCCATTCTGGCTCCTTCGGGTCAAGCGGCGGACGCTGCCCTCCGTGCTCCGACGCATAAAGGTTCTGGGTGAACTCATCGTAACCCATATCGATGTACGGCCAAACAATCCGGTCATCAAGCTGGATTCCGTCCATGTCGTACTTCTTGATCGCCTCTTTCACAATTCCAAGAAGCAACTTCTGAGCATCGGGATGAAGAGGATTCATCCACACAAACCCATTCTTGGCAACCTCGTTTCCATTCTTATCCAGGCTCAACCAGTCCTTCCGAGCCCTCAGCTCATTCTTTGTACCCTTCCAAGCCGCCATGAACCCGTACTCAAACCAACCCAGGTAGATGAGCCCATTACGGTGCGCCGCATTCAGAGTCTCGTCGAGTAGATCTCTCTGAACAGCTCCGCTTGGCGAAGGAGAAACCTTCATGGCTACTCCGGTCGCCTTCTTCATCACCTCCGAGGGAAACTCGGTATAGCCGTTCTTCCAGCATTCGACGTAAACCGTGTTCAGACCAATCTCACGCAAACGGCGCATCGAAGCCGAAGTGTTCGCCGAATTGCTGATTGCCTCGTTCGCAGTAGTCGTCACCCATGTCCCACGCACTTCAGCCGCAACTTGAGAACGCAAAAGCACACCTGCCAATCCCGCCAACATAAGCGCGAGTATATCCGGGTATCGTCGCACCAACATGCCGATCCGACGCGCCTTAACTGGTCAATACCGAGCAACCCTTGCGATGCTTCGCGAAACGATTGAAAAGTGCCCCGAGGAAACCTGGATCGGCGGCACCTACCCGAGGAACTTCTGGCGAATCGCCTACCACGCCCTCTTCTACACCCACCTCTACGCAATGCCTGGCGAGCAGGACTTCATCTCATGGGAGCACCACGTCGATTGCACCAACTTGTGGCACGATGCCGAAAAGCCCGAGGTCGACCCTTACACAAAAGAGCTCGTGCTTGAGTACCTGAGCTTCATTGACCAGAACATCGAGTTCTGGGTCAACCGCCTCGATCTTGATAGCGATGAGTCCGGCTTCCACTGGTATCCAAATATGCCTAAACTCGACCATCAGCTTGTGAATCTTCGACACTTAGCCACTCACGCCGGGCAACTTTCCGAACTTGTGATGCACTCGGGCGAGCAAGAAATCAAATGGGTCACGAGAGTTCCCCGTTAGGGCTTTAGAACTAGACCCTTCTTTCTAACAGCTTTGCCCGGGAAAATGTGATGATTCCGCAGCGTTGCGGAATAAGTGAATTCCATGCAGTTGAGATTCTTGACCTCCGCAAGTCTCGTCCTCGGTCTAGCCGCCTGCGGCTTCGCCCAATCTAGATTCATCGGCCCCCTCAATGGCCCAACGTTCATGCCCGGCGAAATCATCGTCAAGTTCAAGGAGTCGACGACGCCTCGTGTTCGACAGGCGCTTGTGAAGCGCATGGGCTCGATGAACCAAGCTCCTCTCGCCGCCGCGTCCATCAACGCGACCACCGCCACTGACACCGTCGTTGTCAGAATTTCCGGCGACGTGAAAAACACAATTGATGACCTCAAAGCCAACGGAGACGTTGAGTACGCCGAGCCAAACTGGGTCTACCGAACTCAAGTCGTCTCAAACGACACCCAGTACACCAACGGCGGACTCTGGGGAATGTACGGTGCTTCAACACCACTCCGCAGAAACACGTTCGGCAGCAACGCCGCCGCCGCCTGGAATGCGAACAAGACCGGTTCATCTACGGTTTACGTGGGCATCATCGACGAAGGCGTCATGTTCAACCATGCCGACCTCGCGGCCAACTTCTGGCTGAATCCCTTCGATCCAGCAGACGGAGTTGACAACGACGGTAACGGCTATGTGGACGATACTCGAGGCTGGGACTTCGCTGGTGGAAACAACACTGTGTACGACGGCACATCCGACGATCATGGAACCCATGTCGCTGGAACAATCGGAGGCGTCGGAGGAAACGGGATCGGTGTCGCCGGAGTTTGCTGGAACGTCAAGATGATTTCGGCAAAGTTCCTTGGAGCATCAGGTGGAACGACCGCCAACGCAGTCAAAGCAATCGACTACATCACTGACCTCAAGGTGCGCCACGGCCTCAACATCGTCGCGACCAACAACTCATGGGGCGGTGGCGGATTCAGCCAAGCGCTCGCGGATGCCATTACCCGAGCTAACAACGCCGGCATTCTCTTCATCGCCGCCGCTGGTAACAACGGAACAAACAACGACACGACAGCAAACTATCCGAGCAACTACACGATGTCAAACGTCATCGCAGTGGGCGCCCTAACAAGCGCTGGTCAGCGCGCAAGCTACTCCAACTTCGGAAGAACTCAGGTGGACTTGTTCGCACCGGGTAGCGGAATCATTTCGACGGTTCCAGGAACCGGAAACACCTCCGCGTACGCGTCCTACAACGGAACGTCGATGGCTACTCCCCATGTGACTGGCGCAGCCGCATTGTTCAAGTCGATCAATCCGTCGGCAACCGCCGCTCAGATTCGTTCGGCGATTCTGTCCCAAACCACGGCAACGTCGTCCGTTAGCACTCGATGTGTAACGGGCGGACGCCTCAACGTTGGGCGATTCTAATCCACATTCAGTCCCCCGGTTGCTTACTTCAATCGGGGGATTTTCTATTTCTTAGGTCGCAAAACGGTGACCTCCAACTTGGTCACTCCTAGCGACTCAGCCGTGGCATAGAAACTAGAGAGCCGCTGTATCGCTAGCCCCATGCTCACACAGTTATGGACAACCCAGAGTCCATCCGGCTTCTGCACAACTACCCCGCAATGCCCTGCAAGCTCGTTTCGTTTTCGCGAGCGGTAGCGGTAGTTCAAAACGTCTCCTGGTTTGACTGAACCTTCGATGGTCAGTCCAAACGGCTCAACGTCCACTTGATTCAGATTCCACGTGGTCAGTCGTGTTTTCGGCGGATGAGGGAGCCTCAAGAGGTAGTCCGAGACGAATACAGAGCAATCATTCGTCCCCCAAATGTATTTAGCACCGCGTTGCCGATACTTCTTAGCGGCGTACTGCAAGGCGGCTGAGCCGCGAAAGTCCGCATCCACCGCAGCCCTTATCACAATTGGCTTCTGCACTGAGCGACGACCCTTGAGGACCAGCAAGCTACTCCCGCTCAGAATCAAAACAACCAACCCAACGGTCGTTACCTTCCAGTACTTCATCACCAAACGAATCAATCATAACCCACTTCACGCATGTTCCTGCTGTCACTACTGCGATCCAGAAGGCGGTCCCGCCGACAAGCTAAACTTAAGCGTGGCTCGGCTAGGGAGAGGAATGGTGCGGTTCGCGGCGTTTCTGCGCGAGGCTGAGGCGGTCGAGGAGTCGAGGCAGCAAGGAAGGTTCCTTGGTTTTGCCGTTTTCGTTTTTGTCCTCGTCGCCTTCATCATGATTCTTGTTCTCAGGGAACAAGCCGGTAGGTTTGGTCTAGTGTGGCTCTGCATCGCATTGTTAATCGCATACAAAGCCTACAAATGGGCTCGACAAAGGGACGAATCTAAGCGAGAACGAACCGACGCTCTTCAAGCTCACTACATCGAAATGATCCGCGAGTTCAGCCGCTACTCCACTCAAGGAACGCTGAACGAACGAATTCATCCGGCTCTAGCCACCCAACTCGAAACGGCGGCAACCTCATACTTCCAGGTCAAAGAATGGCTTGGCACAAAGAGTTCGCTCAACGTCCTCGGCGGCGAGACTCACCGCGAAGTCCAGCAATCAATCCGCAAAGCGATGCGCGAGGTTGTCTTTTCTCTCCACGGCCAGTATCGGCCCGTCGGAATGCAGAGAAAAAAGTGGAACAGCATGGTTGCTGCAGACCCCGAAGCTCTGGCTGCCTCAGAGGATCTCGCTCGTGTTTGCGGCTTAATCCTCCAACTGGCCGAAGTCGCCAAAAAGACCGAGGCAATGGGCAAGACGATCACCCTCATGGACCAGATCACAGCGATCCAACAGGCGATTGCAGAGCTCGAAGAAACCAGCTATTCAGCGATCAAAGCACTTCCGCCAAGACGGCCCTAGCGAGTCGAATCGCGCTTCACAAATTCCATCTCGAACGTCTCGAGCTCGCTCGGCAAAGTCGGATCTTCAATCCGTCGATTCAACTTCTCCCAAGCCCGGGGAATCACCTCACCGATCGGCGATCGCAGAGTCGAAATTGGAACCTCAAAGTCCTCGGCGTCCGGGTGTGAACCGTAACCCATCACTTGGCAATCGTCTGGGACTTGCTTACCCGCAGAGCGAACTGCTCGGACTGCTCCCATCGCAAGAAGGTCCGTCATCCCAACGAAAGCATCCGGAACTCCGTTCGCCGAAATATACTCCTGGACGGCTCGAGACGCGCCGATACGAGACTCTTCGTCAACGACGACAATAATTGGCTCCATTCCCGCTTGCTGGAGTGCCGCGACGTAACCAGCGCGACGCCGCTCGTAGGGGAAGTCTCGCACCTGCCAATCCATGGTGATATACACAATCTTCTTACACCCAGAGTCGAGCAACCTCTGGGTCGCCTTCTGAACAGATTCAGTGACATTCCAGGCCACCGCATCTCCGTTTTCAACCAATTCGTATCCGATCACCACCACCGGCGTTGACTTCCCTTCCGCAGTCTCTCGGTACCTTTCAACGGCCGCTCCCGAGTCCATCGCAAGGATCCCATCGACCGGCCACATATTCGGAGCCACGGCTTGCTCAGTCAAACCCGATTCGCGATCGAGGGGAACAATCATCAGCTCATGTCCAGTTTTTTTGGCCTCCCGCGAGACCAACTGGAGCATCCGGATGTAACTCACGATTGGGCGATCTACTGGCATCCAGATGGCAATAACGTTGGTCTTTCCGCTCCTAATCGCCTGAGCGTGACGATTGGGCGTGTAGCCGACCTTCTTAGCCGCTTCCCTTACTTTTTCACGAGTCGCCTCTGGGAGTTTGACGGTCGGATTTCCGGTCATAACATGCGAGACAGTCTGAATCGAAACGCCCGCTTCCGCCGCGACATCGTGGAGTGTAATCCGTTTCGACTTTTGCTTATTCGGTGGCATCCAGCACCTCCAGACATCCATGTTCCATGATAATTATCATAGACGATTCCACCTAAGCATTGCGCGGTAATCTCTTTCCCATATGCCTTCCAACATTCCTCTACAGAACTTTCAATCCATTGGAGGCTTTTGGGGGAAATACCAATCGGAGCTTGCCACGAAAGGGCTTCTCCACCAGTGGAAACAGATTGTCGAAACTGGGCGACTACAGCACTTTCTGGATGTGGCTGAAGGCAAATCTGATACCCATCACGGCTACCGATTCAATGACAGCGATCTTTACAAATGGCTCGAAGCGGCTGCCTATTCACAGGTCCTAAACCCAAACCCCGAAGTGAAGTCGGCCATGGAGTTGGGGATCCAGGCGATCATCAGTGCCCAAGCCGAAGATGGCTACATCTTCACCTTGATCCAACTGAACAAGCCGGATTGGAAGTGGAAAAATCTCGTCCACATGCACGAGATGTACTGTATCGGACACCTCATCGAGGCATGCGTCGCCCTCAACCAGATGGGCGACTCTCGGCTCATGCAAGTTGCGAGCAAGGCAGTTGATTGCATTACCGACACATTTGGTCCCGGAAAGCGTGTTGGCTCCTGCGGGCACCCAGAAATCGAACTAGCCCTCTACCGACTCTGGCAAGAGACCGGGCAGAAGAAATACGCCGAACTTGCCGATTGGATGATCGACTGTCGTGGCCAACGGCCATCGCCTTTTGAAGCAGAGTTCGAGAACCCGACCGAGAGTTGCATCGTCGCGCTCGACAGATGCTGTGAATGGAAGAACGGCGCCTACTACGGTGAATACCTCCAAGACGACAAACCCATTCGTGATCAGGACACCATCGTTGGCCACTCTGTCCGAGCAGCCTATCTCTACGCCGCAACTCAACTTTCCGCTGCCCGCCGTAAAGATCAAGAGCTACAAAACGCCCTCAACCGAATCTGGACAAACCTCACCGAAAAGCGGATGTACATCACCGGCGGAATCGGCTCAACCGGTGACGGCGAGGGCTTCACGGCCGACTACGACCTCCCTAATCTCAACGCCTACGCTGAAACCTGCGCCGGAATTGCCCTGGCGATGTGGGCACGCCGATCCTTTGAAGCAAACCCGTCAACGGATCCCCTCGACGTTCTCGAACGAGTCATCTTCAATGGCGTCCTAAGCGGAATTTCGCTAGACACAACGAAGTACTTCTACGATAACCCTCTCGAAAGCCGAGCTCACACCGAACGCCAACCCTGGTTTGGCTGCGCATGCTGCCCTCCAAATATCGCCCGACTGATCGCTTCGATCACCGATTACGCACTGCAAGCCGATACCAAGACTCTCTATGTAGCCTTCCCAGTCGAGTGCGATTTCACCTTGGAAAACGGTCTCAGCGTCAGCATCAAGACCCATTACCCCCACAAAGGCGAAGCGAAAATTACGGTCAAAGCTACAAAACCGACTCGGTACCGACTTGCCATCAGAATTCCCGACTGGGCCGAAGAAGTCACTACAACGTTCCCAGGTGCTCAGCCGGCAGAATACGAGGAAGGCTTCGCCGTATTCGACGAAGTGTGGGAAGGCGAGCGCACCCTGAGTGTCGAATTCGAGATGGAACCGAGAATCGTTGCCTCGAATTCAAAAGTGCTCGATAATTTGGGACGAGTCGCAATCCAATACGGGCCGTCCGTCTACTGCGCCGAGAGCCTTTCAGAGTCCGGAGCCCCTCAACGAGCAACTCTTGATCTGTCTGAGGAGATTCAGCTGGGTGCTTCGCGCACGAAAACCGGAGCTCCGACGCTGGAAGTGGAAGCACTCATGCAAGTCGATGACGACGGACCGCTGTACGACTACAACCAAGAGCCGAAGTTCGCCCAGTCCACACTTAAGCTCATCCCCTACCGCGAGTGGAACGCGAGCGGAAAGAGCTACATGCAGGTCTGGCTGCGAAGCTAACCTAACCAGGCATCAAGTTCGGCGAATACTTGGTGCTCGGCAAATGGCAAAGATCAGCCAATCGCGCAATCAGCACCCCAACCGCATCTCCGAACTCCGAAGTCGACACAGTGCCGTTTTTGCCCGTAACCAATGGCCCCAAAGGCATCACAAGGCCTTTGGAGACTAAGTAATTGAGCTGAGAACTGTCAGCATCCTTTCTCAGGCGCGAGGCATCGAAGTTCGAAGGACGAGGACTCCGCTTGAAGTGCTTAGCACTAGCATTGGCGATGAGAGCAAACTCCGCAAGAATCTCGTTTTTCGTGACAGCTTGGGGACCGGCTACCAGCTTGGTTGGTGAGGGCATTGACAGTTTCAGCCCTTTGGCCATCACAACCCAGGCCCGATCCAAAACCTTTCTTGCTTCCGCTTTGGTCACAGGGCCGGAAGACGTCTTCACGGCTTTTGTGGCAGGCTTCTTGAATTCGCCAGTATCCTGGCTGGATCCTAGTGAGGCGAATGATAAGACAAGCAACGCCACGCAGGTTTTCATAGTGATGTCAGAGCTCCGCTGTTCTTGATGTTCTCAAGGTCCTCAATCGCCATTCCCGTTCCCGTAGCCACGCAAGTCAGAGCGTTCTCGGCCACCCGAACATCCACCTGAGTAACGTCCTGCAAATACCGGTCGAGCCCGCGAAGTAATGCTCCACCACCCGTCAAAGTAATCCCGCGCTCAATAACGTCACTTGCCAATTCCGGCGGAGTCTCCTCGAGCACCTGGCAAAGCTTCTCTGCAATCTGCCGCACTGGCTCGTTCAGCGCCTCGCGAATTTCAATCGACGAAATCTCGATCGTCTTCGGAAGGCCGTGAATCATATCTCGCCCCCTAACTTCCATCCGAGCTTCCTGTGAAGCAGGGTAAGCCGTCCCGAGCTTGACCTTGATATCCTCGGCCGTCATATCGCCGATCATCAAGTTGTAAGAGTTCCGCACATGGCGGATTATCGCCTCGTCCATTTTGTTTCCAGCGACTCGAATACTGGATGAAAGAACGATTCCCCCTAACGACAAAATCGCGATATCAGTGGTTCCTCCACCAATATCAACCACCATATTGCCACCTGGAGCGTTGATCGGCAAACCTGCCCCCAGCGCAGCCACAAACGGTTCCTCCACCGTCATCGCAATCCCCGCGCCAGCCTCTTTAGCAGCCTTGATGACCGCCCGCCTCTCAACGTTGGTAACCGCAGCCGGGACACAAATCAGAGTCGTCGGAGCAAACTTGAACGGCAACCGAGTGCCACAAGTCTTCTGAATCACATGCTCAAGCATCTTGAGCGTGATCGTGTAATCTGCGATAACTCCGTCCTTCATCGGACGTACAGCTCGAATGTTGGAGGGAGTTCGCCCGAGCATCTCCCGAGCGTCGTTTCCAACCGCCAAAATCTTTCCAGTGGTGATACTCTCGGCGACGACTGTCGGTTCAGAAAGCACAATCCCCTTTCCGCGCCGGTAGACCAAGAGGTTCGCGGTTCCGAGGTCGATTCCTAACTGGGGGACAAATCTCAACTTAGCCTCAGGTTACCTTTTCTAACCCTCTTGAACTCGCGAAGCCTCGGCACCCAACTCGGTGAGTTTTCGCTCAATAGAGTCGTATCCGCGGTCGATCCAATGGATGTTTTGCACCAGCGTCTCACCCTCAGCGACCAATCCTGCCAAGCACAAAGCAGCGCCAGCCCGAAGGTCGCTCGCCTGCACCTTTGCACCTCGAAGCTTATCAACTCCCACAATAAACGCCGAGCGCCCTTCCTGCCGAATCTTTGCGCCCATCCGGCTCAGCTCGGGCAAGTGTCCAGTACGAGATTCGTAAATGGTCTCCTCCACAACCGAAGCCCCCTTGGCAACGCAAAGTGCCGCCGCCATCGGCTGCTGAACATCCGTCGGAAACCCGGGGTGCGGCATCGTTTTGATGTTGACGCCGTTCAACCGGTTTGGCGCGTTCACTGTCACCGACGTCTCAGTCGTTTCTACTTCCGCACCCGCCTCCCGAAGCTTATTGACTACCGCAGTCTGGTCGTCGGCGTTGATATCCCGAACCGTGACGTTCCCACCCGTCATCGCACCCGCGATCAAGAATGTTCCCGCCTGAATTCGGTCCGCCGGAATCTTGTAATCCGAACCATGGAGCTGGTCGACGCCTTCAACTGTGATCATCGAAGACCCTTGACCAGTAATCTTTGCCCCAAGAGAAATCAAGAACTCGGCAAGAGCGACAATCTCCGGCTCCATCGCCGCATTCTGAATCGTGGTCGTCCCCTTCGCCATGCTCGCGGCGCACATGATGTGCTGAGTCGCCCCGGCGCTTGGCATGTCAAGATACACCTCAGCCCCCTGCAAAATCCCTGCTGAAGCCTCGTAAACCCCACCGTCCAACTCAACGTTAGCCCCCAAAGCGTGAAGCCCCTTCAGGTGCAAATCCACCGGTCGCGCGCCAATCTTACAGCCCCCCGGTGCCGCCATCCGCAGCTTCCCAACCCGAGCAACCAATGGCCCCAGCATGTAAAACGAGGTCCGAATGAGCCGAACCATATCCTCATCCGGCTCCGCCGAATGCAGTTCAGAACAATCCAGCCGAAGGTCGCTTCCCTTCCACTCAGCCTTAGCCCCAAACGCCTCAAGCAACTGAACCTTGATCTGCGTGTCGCTAATGACCGGAACATTTTTCAGCAGAACCGGAGATTGTGCAAGCGGCACCGCTGATAAAACCGCAAGGGCAATATTCTTACTTCCCGCAACCTCGATGACTCCCGAGAGCCGCTTCCCACCCTTGATTAATAATGCGTCCATGAGCTTGATCCGACCCATCCATGGGGATCATTTAAGCTGCAAATTTTACCCCCTGGACAACATCATCGCAGGGGGAAAACTCTAGCTAGCCAACGGCAGAGATTGAAGTTCGGGGAAATAAGGCAAAAAGTCGCGCCATTCATCCCGACCCTGCGCCTTCATATAGGTCGGCAAAGAAAGATACGGAACAAACGAAGGCCGCTTCGGCTTCCGAGCCAGCTTCATATTCGCCTGCTGCGGAGTTTTATCTGCCTTCTTCAAATTGCAGCGGCGGCAGCACGCCACCAAGTTGTCCCAAGTGTGAGGACCACCCGCCCAACGAGGAACCACGTGGTCAATCGTCATCTCCTTCGCCTTCACGCCGCAATACTGGCAGATATGGTTATCCCGAGCCAACACCGCATGACGCGACAATCGCAACTGAGGGTGCGGACGCCGAACCAAATATTTCATGCGCAACACCGCCGGAGAATCGATCTCCCCATGTGTCGTCAAAATCGGCTCGTCCCGCTGAACCAAAACATCCGCCTTGCCGAGCATCAACAAAGCCATCGCCCGACGGGCATGGCACACATTGAGCGGCTCATAGTTGCTATTCAAAACCAATACTTCTTGCACTGCCATCTTAATTCACTTTTAACAAGCCAAAACGCACACAGCCCAGTCACGCAATGTGCTGGGCTGTGTCGATGTCGGCGGCGGCGCGGGAGATTCGGCGTATAGCCGTATCCCGCCACATCTGCGGCGGAACCCTCACCCCCCTCCGTATCAACACACGTTTCATCTTGTTATTCTTGTTTGACGAATACACGCGCCAAAATGACTCGACAAAGAAGTGCGAAGTCTTCACAATTCAATTTCTGCCTCAAAATGGGGACTAATCAGGCCGCTTCCCGTTCCCGTCAAACGTGTACCCAGCCGAATACCCAGGCCGAACCTCGCTCGTTAGTTGAAACGCCGCGTCATAGCCATAACTCGTCGTCCCACCATCGATGGCGTGCGAAACTCCATAGCTCTTCCCAGACAAACTGGGCGTCACCCCGAACGCATCCTCGACATCCGTCCGTTTGTCTGGGCCACCCTAAACTACTTCTGCGTATCCGGCCCCGAAAGTGGCTGGTCATCAACGGGGTGAGACAAGTCTAGTCAAGGTTTGAAAAAGTGTGTCTAGGAACTTCGCGTGAGTGACCAGCCACTCGCAACACCTGATAAGTACCATCGGAATAGATCTTAGAACAGTGATCGACTCTCAAGCCAAAGACTTTGATCCACTCATAACCTCTTCCGTGCCGAGATGATCCAATGAGGATTTTGAAGTCGTTCAGGCAAAACTCGGAATACCCCCTAACGGCGATAGACTCCCCAGTTTTAGACATCCGGCGCAACTCTGCCTTCAAATTGGATATTGTTAGTGGACCTTTCCGAATCTCTCGGGCGGCTAAAAAGACTACTCTGCTTACGCCGGTCACATCGCCTATCTCAATTTCCCCAGGTCCACCGCCTTGCAGGGGAATCATTATCATCGCCCACCCCTCCTCTGCTTCACAATGTCCAAGTACAGCCTCCCGATTTTGTCACCATCAGGCGAGCCACTTCCGTAGGCGGGGTAAGCAGAAGTAACCAGGGTGGCTCGCCATTTGTAGATCACTGCGAGCTCTGCACTGATAGCTTTAAACATGATCACTACTCCCGAATTCGATCTTCACTGTAAAACCGCTTGCCATCGATTCTGTAGATTTTGAAGGTACCGTCGGACCAAACCTTTGCGACGGTATCGTCTACTCGGCTGTAGAGCTTTATGACCCATCGCCGATTAGAGTCTCCCAGCCACGGTTCCACAACCAGTTTGAACTGATCCAGAGCATGGTCGCTGTAAACAGTCATCATGTCGTCCTCGGCCCCTCGGGTGAGGTCGTTTAGCGCCTCGAGTAGCCGTCCTGGATTTTTACTTAACTTTTTGATTGGTTTAGCCGCGAAATACACTGTTCTGCCGACTCCAACAATATTCGTTAGCGAGTATTGATTTGGGACATAGCTGGCAGAAGAAGAACCCACTTGCAAGATAAACATCATCGAAACCTCCATCGCTTGTACCGCAAGTATCGTATCCAGACAACCGACGAGCCACCTTCGAGGGCGAGCTGAGCAGAAAGGGCTTGGATGGCACTGTCAAGCGACCAACCTCTCGGACCTTCCGAGCTCCAACAAACTAGCTTGTCAGTGAACAGCCTTTCGCCCATGCAACCAACTCCGATACGCCTCAATGTCTTCCATTCCATCAGTCAGAATCTCCCAGGTGGAGCCATCGATAACCTATCATATCAGAACAAAGTCCTGTGCAAACTGGGTTTATGCGAATGTCGTTAATGGCGTTCGCAGTGGCTCGTTCACTGACGAGATTTCGATCCCTCGGATTGCTCAATCCCGAGAGTCCTTCCCAACCTTCTTTCGAGTCAACTCGCAAACGACGAGCTACACCCTGTTGAAGAAGTGGTTGACAAAACCCCGTTCTAGTTGCCTTTAAGTGGATGATGAATTTCTTTCGACTTTGCGCGGAACGTCCCGATGAAGTCGGAGCGTCCTGCCCGCTTCTGCCGACATTCGAGCAAAGCGATGAACTAGGATCAACTCCAACCCTCACTCGCCTACCCAGCCCTACCCACCGTTCGCCCAAAATCCGAACTTCGTTGAACCTGACTACCCATCAAACTGCGTCGCAGTTCTCTCCCCTCCGAAGGCCGAAAGCCGACGAACGAAAGCCCAAATCCTGTCCCCACTTGTCCCCACCAAAATGCGTCGCAGTTCTCTCCTAAATGAAAGCAAAATGCCCGCCACGATTACCAGTTTCGGTTACCAGCTACACCCTTTACCAGGTGGTACATCCCAAGCCATCGGGAACACCAGAACCGTAATGGTAGATCAGAACGATTTTCGGGGACAGCGAATCGCACGAGCAGAGTTCGCAAGGCGCGGAATAGACATTTCCCGCTCCGACCTATATGTTATGCACGGTGTGCTGTACATGCGCGGCGAAGTCAAGCCGATGCCCAACGCCACGTTCAATGACATCGCAGGCGAGATGGGGCTTGTCACAAAGATCCTACGCCAGCGGCCCGAGATCAGGGACTTGGTACTTGAAGTCAAAGTAGCCGGCGTCTCTACCGAGCCGATCGAAGCAGCCGCATAATTTCACCGACCGTATAAAAACTCCCCGAAACGAGGTACCCCTCCGTATCCTCAGCGTGGTCAGCCGCCTCTATGGCGGCTACCGTGCTTTCAAACGTCCTCGTCTTCAGCCCAAGGTGAACGAGGGTTTCCGAGAGTTCGCCAGGTGTCATCGAACGAGGATTGTCCACCGGAACAACCCAAAACTCCTTCACAAAAGGAGCAATCCGAGGATAAAACTCCTCTGGATCATGCCCCTGCAGCATCCCCGTGATGCAAATGAGATCCTGCTTCTGATCTTGCTGCAACATCGCCGCCAAAACTTTGGCCGATGGCGGATTATGCGCCCCATCAAACACCCACTCGGTTCCGCGACTTTGAAGCCGCTGGTACCGCCCCGGTATCGCCGCCGACGCGAACCCCTTCTGGACTGCCTCCGGATCACGAACGGCCCCCGCAAGCTCAAGGCAAGCGTAAGCCACCGCTGAGTTATGATGCTGAACCGCCCCAAACAGGCTCGGTTCCAGCTCAATCTCTGAAGTTGGAGTTTGAACCCGAACCTTCCCATTAGGCAAAAGTTCGTACTTCACTTCGGCACCAACTCGCCAAAGGGGAGCCCCAACCTCTGCTGCCTGTCGCTCAGTCACCTGCAGCGGCCCCGGTGCCATCTCGCCAATCACCGCTGGCCGCCCCGGCTTCAATACGCCCGCCTTCTCAAAAGCAATCTCCTCAACTGTGCTGCCAAGAATATTGACGTGATCAAGCCCAATACTGACAACAGCCGAACAAGCCGGAGTGATGATATTCGTCGCATCGAGCCTCCCGCCCAGTCCGACCTCAAGAGCCACAAACTCGCACCGGTTCCTCTTCCAGCACTCCAACCCTACTGCGGTCTTGAACTCAAACTCAGTCACTCCACCAAATTCCGTCTCGCTTAAACTCTCGCCAATCGGCTTCAAATAGCCAGTAATCTCCGCAAGCTCCGCCTCGGAGATATACTCCCGCCCAAGCTGAACCCGCTCTCTCGGCTCGACGACATAGGGACTAAAAAACGCCCCCGTCGAAAAACCCTGCTCAACCAAAGCACTCTGGACCATCGCCGTCGTCGAACCCTTCCCGTTCGTACCCGCAACATGAATAAACCGCTGCTCCGAAGGTAGCAGGTCGGCCCTCCTGGCAAACTCCTCCATCCGGTCAAGTCCAAGCCTCCAACCCCGAGGAGCTAAGCTGGCAATATAGGCAAGCGCCTCATCGTAAGTCATTTCCCGCGCCGAGCTTGCTCCTCATCCATCATCTTGTTCAGCCAAACAAATCCGCCAACAACCAAAGCCAACAGCACGGACGCCATCAGCACCTCACCAGGCCGCACGAGTTTCAAGACTTGCCGCCCTTGGGGCGAATATTTCGCAAAAACAGCAGTGAGCAATGCAAGGCCGATCATTGACCCATAGAGCGCCCCGAAGAGCTTCCAACCCCTCAAGCCTTGCCCCCAACCCTTCCGCGCAAGTATCCAATGAGCAGAGCAATATCCGTCGGCCTTACCCCCGGAATCCTGGAAGCCTGCCCCACAGTTGTCGGCCTTATACGGCTAAGCTTCTCCTTGCTTTCAAAGCTCAAACTGTTGACCAGTTCATAGTCCCAATCCTTCGGAATCCGAAGCTCATCGAGCTTCTGCGCTTTCTCCGCCATCCGCTTCTGCTGAACAACGTAACCGCTGTAAAGAGCCTGAAGCTCGATCTGATCCCTTGCCTCACCGCTAGCTGGGATTCCAAGCTCGATGCCCATCTTAGCAGCGATCTCCTCAACCTTCGTAAGGCCAATCTCAGGGCGACGCATGAGGTCAAACAGGCTCGTCTTCTGCTTCGAAGCATTGAGACCCAGTTCTCCAAAAACCTCCTCGTCAGCGATGGAAACATGGTTGGATTCCAAAGCAAATAGCCCGCGTTGAATCACCTCTTGCTTCGCCTCAAATCGCTCCCACCGGTTGTCGTCGCACAACCCCACTTCTCGGCTCAGGGGCGTCAATCGTTCATCTGCGTTATCATGCCTCAGCAACAGCCGATGCTCTGCCCTCGCAGTCAGCATCCGATAAGGGTCTTCAACCCCCTTCGTGGTCAGATCATCAACCATCACTCCAATGAAACTGTTCGTCCGCGAGAACTCGACCGGCTCATCCTCCCGCGACCAGCGCGCCGCATTGATCCCAGCAACGATTCCCTGCCCCGCCGCTTCCTCATAGCCACTGGTACCGTTGAGCTGCCCTGCCAAGAAAAGTCCCGGACAAAGTTTGCTCATCAACTGCGGAGTGAGCTGAAGCGGATCCGCCATGTCGTACTCAACCGCATAGCCGGGACGGAGCATCACCATGTTCTCCAGCCCCTTCATCGTCCGCAGAAGCTCTTCCTGCACCCACGCCGAAAGCGAAGTCGATACCCCTTGAACGTAAACGTCCTCACCGTTCCAAGTCTCCTGCTCAAGAAAAACCGGATGCGAGTCTTTGTCTGCAAACCGAACAATCTTGTCCTCAATGCTCGGACAGTACCGCGGCCCAATTCCCTCGATCTGACCGCTAAACATCGCGCTCTCTTGAAGGTTATTCTGAATCACTTCATGAGTCCGAAGATTTGTATGAGTTTGCCAGCAAGGCAGCAACGTACGTTCGGGGAACGAACGGTCGTGGAGAAAGCTCATAGCTCCCGCATCTTCTTCACTCTCCATCACCTCAGTCTTTGCGAAGTCGATGGACGACAAAGCGATTCGAGGCGTGGTCCCAGTCTTGAACCGTCGCAGCCGAACCCCGAGCGAAGCCAATGAGGCCGACAAGCCAACTGCCGCTGCATCCCCATGTCGAGCGGCCACAGTCTGCTTCTTTCCTTCGTGGCACAAACCATTCAAAAACGTTCCAGTAGTCAAAACAACCGAACGAGCTTCGATAACCGAACCATCTGCTAATTCGACGCCTTTCACTCCAAGGTCGGTCCAAAGCACCCGCTCAACCGCCGCCTCAATCACCGTCAGCCCCGCCTGTTTCGCGAAAACGTCTTGCATCAAGACTGGATACCAATCCTTACAAACATGCGCCCGCAGCGTCTGAACCGCCGGCCCCTTCCCTGTCCCAACCCGTCGGATGTGCGTCAGCGCATAGTCGGTGGTCACTCCCATCTGACCACCAAGCGCATCCACCTCACGAGCAATATGTCCCTTCGCCGGACCGCCAATCGAGCAGTTACAAGGCAAGTGCCCGATCCGGTCCTTGCGCATCGTCACGCACGCGGTCGAAAGCCCCATCCGAGCCGAGGCAAGTGCCGCCTCAATTCCCGCATGACCCGCTCCAACAACAATGACGTCGAACCGGTTCAATCCCACCTCTCCGCCAAAATCTCGCCAAGCGAAGTCAAAAGAGCTTCGTCCGAAGCATCAAACGCCCCAACCGTATGCCCGTCAATATCGATCTGCCCCAAAACCTCCGAGCCACGACGGATCAAAACCACAATCTCTGATCGAGTCTGAGTCGAGCAAGCAAGGTAGTTACTCAACTCCCGAACATCCTCGATCACCTGGTTAGCGTCTTCCGCGACCGCCGTCCCGCAAACCCCACGCCCAACCGGAATCTGCGTATGATCAGTTTCCGCCCCGACGTAAGCGTCCAAAACCAGCATCTCCCCCTCAAGCCGATAAATCCCGCTCCAGTTGTAGGTTTCCAAACTGTCGAGCTGCTCCATCGCAAACCGCCGCAGCTCAAAGCCCGACAAGTGCGAGCCGCGTACCGCGTCAACAATCGCCTGCGAGACCTCTTTGGAAACCACCCCTCTATTATGAACGCAAGCCTCACTGGGTTCGTAGGCGACCCTCCTGCCTCCGGGAGCAACGCCAGCTATCAAACTTCTAACCGGTCCATTGTACGATATACTTACCAACGTGACCTTGCGCAAAATACTCATTGCGCCGATCTGGTGCGTACCCATCTTTGCCTTTGCGGCATCTTGGGGACTCCTCGTTCACAAAATCCTGGAATCCACCTGTTTCATCTTTTTGCCATCAGTGGCCTTTCTGGATTACTACGCCTACCCCTTTCGTTGGTTCATTATTCTTCCCTGGTACGGAGCCGCCACCTACTTGGCAATGATTGGTACCGTCAGATTAATGGAATTCGCTGTTTCGGTTGGGGAAATGACCGAAACAGGGTTTAAGGAGCAAGCTCAGTGATCACCAGATTTGCCGGATGGTCAATTGAGTTCATGGGGGAGTTCTTCCGAACGCTGCTCGGGATGATTGCACTTGGCATCATTCAGGCACTCGTTAACAAGGCACTCGAACCGATCACCACCCATATACTCGATCTGGTTGGGGGAGCCGGAACACTTCCTCGCCTAGCAGCAATCCTCGCCATCTTCGCCCTTCAGTTCTGGGTGAGCTACAAGATTCTCGTCTTTCTGATCAACCGAACGTTTAACAACGATCAGCCTTCCGGAGCCTAGCTGCTCAGGCTAAACCTTAACCCGTATCCCCGACCGCGCACTCTCCAACGCAGCCTCTGCAACCCGCAAAGCCGCAACCCCGTCCGCCAACGAAACCGCAGCCGGGCGACCCTCGCGGATCGCCGCAACAAACTCCTTCATCTGCCCATAAAACGGATCATCGTCCGGCATAAAGTGCCCGTCAACGCGCCCCATCCCCCGCACCGTCCCTGATGTCCGCGAATTCCACTCAAGCATCCCGCCCGAACCACAGAACTCGAACGACATCCCAGGATCGTCGGCATCCATCCACGTCGATTCAACGTGCCCCACGGCCCCACTGGCAAAAGTCAAAGTCGCCAGCCCATAGTCCACCCCAGAACCAACACGCGCCCCAACCGAACGCGCCACAACCTCCACAACTGGCCCAAACGTCCACAAAAGGAAGTCAAAATCGTGAACCCCGAGGTCGATAAAAACGCCGCCCGACTTCGAGTGATCCTCAAACCACCCCCGTCCCCCACCAGGAAGCCCACCACCACGCGACATCCGCAAGGCCGCCGGAACCCCGATCTCGCCCGCCTTAACCAGCTCATGAGCGCGCCGGTACATCGGGAAACATCGCAAAACCTGACCCACCGTACATACCAACTCGGGCTTCGCCGAAGCAGCCGCCGAAATCGGCCCCGCCGCCTCGACCGACAGAGTCACCGGCTTTTCAATAAACACATGCTTGCCAGCCTCCAAAGCCGCCACCGCAAAATCCGCATGAACATCGCTCGGAGTAACCACCGCCACCGCATCGCTCGTCTCCAAGAGCTCTTCAAAGGACCCGTAAGCAACCCCGCCAACCTCCGCCGCGAAAGATTCCGAAGACGAAGGAACAACGTCGAACGCCCCTACTGAAACTTCAGGCAACCGCATCAAATGCCGCGCATGAACCCGCCCCAGACGTCCCGCCCCCACAAACCCAACCCGAATCATGAATTGATTATGGATGAGAGCTAATCTTCAACGCACCGACGCGCCGCAACTCTCTACACCCTTAGAAGATGTATTTTGCAACGGTAAACGTGTTTCCCTCGCAGTCCTCTACTCGAGCCAATTCACAAACGTTGGGGATCGTCACCTTGGGCATGGTCACCCTCCCACCGTGTGCCTCAATCAAACCGGTGACGCGATCCACATCGTCCACGGAGATCGAGCACTCGAAGTTTCCGATCTGCGTCGCGAACGGTTCATCCTGCTTCTGCTGAATCGCAGTGTGCAAATCGCCGACTTGACCGGTATAGAATCCTGGAGGTCCCCACGAGGAAAACGTCCATCCGAAGACCGCCTCATAAAACGCCAAGGCTCGGCCGGTATCGATCGCGTTGATCGCAAAGTGGGACAAAGTGTTGTAATTTCTCACAACTTGATTATGCGAATATGAACTTGCGTCGCGTTATCGTATCATTGACAATAAATGTCGAATTTACGCCACACGAACGTCGAGGAACCACTGGTTCGGTTTTGGTCACTGGATCACCACCGAGCAGACCAGATGTTGTGGTCGGAAAGTCCGTGGCTCAAACTCGTCTTCGCCCAAGAAGGCACTATGATGGTTGAAACGAGTTCGATTCGCTACCTACTACCTCCCAATAGGGCACTGCTGATAGCCCCAGGTCAGCCTCATCCTGCAAGAACCCTCGGTCAAGCAAGAATCCGTACAATCTTCTTCCACCCAGAAGTGGTGATCGCCCGACCATTAGGATTGCTAGAAGTTCGTCCTCTCTTTCGAGAACTCATCGCCGAGGCTTGCAACATCGGTCCCCTCTTCGGTTCCAATCAGCTCCATAGCTCGATGACAATTCTCTTGGCCGAAGAAGTCAACCGAGCACCAGCATTTCACGCTAGTATCCAAATGCCCAAAACAGATTGGCTTTATCGCTGGGCGGTGAGTTTCCTAGACTCTCCAAGCATTGGAATACCGTCAGGCTATTCTAGACGGACAATCGAACGTAAACTACTCGCAGAAACACTCCTGACGCTCGGTCAGTGGTGTCGACAAGCGAGAATGATTCGTGGTCTCCAGGCCCTCGCAGATGGGGAATCGGTAGACGAATCCGCCATTTCTGCCGGCTTCGCGACGACAAGCGCATTCATTTTTTCGTTCCGCAAGCAGTTCGGAACGACTCCAGGTCGGGCAAGTATTGGTCCAAACCACTAGAGGGCGACTACCACCCTAACTTCCAGGCTTAACCGGCGGAGCGTCCAAAATCGTCGACTGCTGCAAAGTCATCACCCAATTGCGGCGTTCCTTGAGCCAAGTCGCCGACACCCGGAGGTTAATCTTGAACTCCTTTTCCTTCCGAACAAACGTATAGGTCTGCTTAAAAGTCGCCGAAGCAAAGTCCTTCCGAGGAAACGCGATCTTCCACTCCGCCAAATCCACCTTGGCCGCCACAAACCGCTTCTCTTCCGGAATGTCGAACGACTTCAGAATCGCCGCCTTATCTTCAACTGTCCCGCGCGGCGACACCTCCAGGTAAGCCGGGTGAAAGAAGGAAGACATCTTCGGCACGTTATACGTGCGAACTGCCTCAACGTAGTCCACCGTCGCCGCCATCACCTCCTGTTCAGGCGAAAGAGCAAAGGCGATTGAATGAAGCGCGATAAAGGCGAACATGCATCAATTTTCGCCCGCCGTCCAGCCAGAAGGCTTGTACAAAACAGCGGATTGCGGCGAAGTACCAAGTCGCCTGCGCGTCTCGCGGGCCAGATGCGCCTGGTCGTAAAACCCGAGTTCCGCGGCCGTCTCACCACCCGATAAGAAGCGTTCAACTCGTAAGCGGTTACGAGTTTCAAAGAGCCGTTCGCCGAAGTACGCCTTGAATTCGTGGATCAGATGACTCGGAGATATCGACGCAAACTCTGCATACTCCCCGAGCCCCCAGTTCGAACCGGGATCGTCGTGCAATTGATCAAACACCTTTCGGAGCCATCCCGGCGGGTTCTGCTTACGCGCCACCGGAACATCCTTCAACACGCAGTCGAGCGCCATCGCATCCAGTTGCCCCTGATGCGCCAAATGCGATATTCGCCAGAGATGCGAGTAACCGACCCGCAGCCGTTCGGTCTCGGGAGTTCGATACAGCCGCAGACTTAATCCAATCCCATCGCGACCAACAATCCGGTGGCACCGCTCAAACGGCTCAAACCGAATGTGATGCCCCCCACTCTCGGTCTTCAATCCCGGCCGATCCAGCCGCCAATCCCCCGGCGCGACCAGCCAATGCTGAAAATCAGGACAATCCGCCCGCCGATGCTCATGATCCTTCCCAATCTTCACGCAAGCAAACTGACCCCAGGTGCCATTCACGATTTTTAGGAACTCCCGATCCATTGCCAATATCGTATCACGTTAAAGTTCCTCCCAATTCCCGGGAGCAAGGCTCTTGTTTTCTCGTAGGCAACAAGGCCGATGAGGAAGTCCGTTGTAATTGTAGGAGCAGGCTTGGGCGGATTAAGCGCCGCAATCCACTGTCGTCTAAAAGGTCACGAAGTTACCGTCCTCGAGCAAGGTCGCGTCGGCGGAAAGGCCGGCCGAATCCACCAATCCGGCTACACCCTTGATCCCGGCCCCTCCATCATCATCCTCACCAATATCTACAAGCAGGTCTTCCGAGACGCCGGACGAAATCCCGACGATTACCTACAATTCGAAAGGCTCAACCCGATCACTCGTGTCCTCTTCAAAGGCGAATCGATCGATATCCCCGATGGCTACCCTGCCGCCCAAGCCCTCATCGAGCGAATCGCCCCGGAAGACTCTGCCCAGTTCGCCCTGATGTGGTCGAAGCTCACCAAGATTGCTCCCCTGGTCGACAAATCTGTTTTTGCCCACCCCTACGACAAACCATGGCAGCTCGCCGATCCGTCGCTGATCAAGTTCGCTCTCCCGTTCGACGTCCGCAAAACGTACAAAGAGCTCGTAGACGGAATGTTCAAAAGCCCTCTGCTTCGAGCGTTCTTCTACGGCTTCCCTTCCTACGGCGGTCAAAGCTACCGCAGCAAAGCCCCCGGCGCCCTTCTCATTCCCTACTTCATGCTCCAAGACGGAGTTTGGTATCCAAAGGGCGGAGTCGGCGCAATCCCCGAAGCCTTCGCCAAACTTGCCGTTGAGCTAGGCGTCGAAATCAGAACCGATTCCCAAGTCGTCGGATTCGACTCATCCTCCGGCCAGGTCAGAGCCGCAGTGCTCGCATCCGGTGAGAAAGTCACCGGAGAAGTCTTCATCTGCAACCGCGACCGAGTCCAAACCCAAACCTGGCTTGGCCGAGAACTCCCGTCAAAGCCCAGCTACTCCTACTTCACCGTCCACATGGGGGTCCGCCGCAAGTTCCCCGAACTGAAACACCACACCCTCTTCGTGCCCGATAACTTCGAGGCCGGTTTCGAAGAACTCTATGAAGACCGCGTCTTCCCTTCTGCTCCCATCGTGTATCTCAACAACACCTCGGATACCGATCAATCCGTCGCCCCCGAAGGCTGTTCAAATCTCTTCGCCGTCATTACCTCCCCTGCAAACGAAAGCCATCTCGATTGGCCCGCCATCACAAATGCATGCGTCCAGCGAACCCTCATAGTCATGGCCGATGCCGGAGTGCAACTGGACCCCTCAGAAATAGAAATGCAGAGAATCCAGACTCCGGTCTACTTCGAACAGGAGCACGGAAACTTCCGAGGATCGCTCTACGGCGCCGACGAAAAGCACCGCCTCTTCGGAATGTTCCCCTGGTCCAACCGCGACCCCGAATTCAAAAACCTCCTCTACGTAGGCGGCTCAGTCCAACCCGGAGCCGGCCTCCCCATGGTAACGCTCAGCGGAAAATTTGCGGCTGCGTTGGTCTAGGCAAGCACGAAGTACTCGTCCAGCCGCTTGCAAGTGCTCTGACTCGGGTCGTCGTAGATCTCCAGAGCCCGAACCAGCGCCGATGCCGTATCAATCGAAGTCACACAAGGAACCCCCGTCTCAATACATGCCCGCCGAATCCGCGCCGCCTCACTCTCGCTCGTCTCCGTCAAAGAGGCCGTATTCAGCATCATCGAGACCCCGCCCGACTGAATCAGCTCCAACAAGTTGGGCGACCCCGCCTGAATCTTCTGAACCACCTCGCACTCAACCCCCCGAGCCGAAAGATAAGAAGCCGTCCCCGGAGTCGCCACAACTCGCCGCCCCGCCGCCAGCAACCGCCGCCCAATATCCACCGCCTGATCCTTATCCTGGTCCCGAACCGTCAGACAAACCGCCCCATCACCCTTAAAGTTCACCCCCGCCGCAACAAACGCCTTATAAAGCGCCGCCTCATAAGTCGAGTCAACCCCCAAAATCTCGCCGGTCGACTTCATCTCCGGCCCCAGCGAAGGCTCCACCTTCCGCAACTTCTGGAACGAGAAAACCGGCGCCTTAACCGCATACACCGAAGACGGCCCGGAGGGTGCCGAGTCCAAAACCCCGCCGGCAAAGATCGGAGCCCACTTCGCCCTCTTCTCGCCCGAATAAGCCCGACCACCAGTCCCGAGAGACCACAACCCAGTCGAGTACCCCATCGACGCCAGCGAAACCCCCATCATGCAGCGAGTCGCCACGTCCACCATCGGAATTCCGGTCACCTTACTCAAAAACGGCACCGTTCGCGATCCGCGCGGATTCACCTCAAGCACAAACGCCTCGCCATCAACAATCACAAACTGAATGTTGACCAGCCCCCGAGCCCCCAGCTCCCGAGCCACCCCGATCCCAATCTTCACCATCTGATCGATCTCAGATTGGGTCAATGACACCGGAGGATAGATTGCCATCGAGTCGCCGCTATGAACGCCCGCGCGCTCAATGTGCTCCATAATCCCCGGAACCAAAACATCCGTCCCGTCCGAGATCAGGTCCACTTCAGCTTCCTTCCCGAGCAGATATTTATCAACCAAAACCGGCTGCCCCGGATTCGCCGCCTCCGCTTCGTTATAGAATCCTTCAAGCTGCGACTCCGAGAAAACAATCTCCATCGCCCGCCCGCCCAGAACAAACGAAGGCCGAACCAAAACCGGATACCCAACCTCCGCCACAACCTCCCGAGCCTCCGCCAAAGACCGAACCGCCCGCCCCTGCGGCCGCTTCACGCCCAGCTTCTCCAGCAAAGCATCAAACTGCTCCCGGTCCTCCGCCGCCGCAATCGCATCCGGCCCCGTCCCCAGCACATCCTGACCCCGATCAGACAAGCCCTGAGCCAAGTTAATCGCCGTCTGCCCACCAAACTGGCAAACCACCCCAATCGGCTTCTCATGAGCAATCACGTCGAGAACATCCTCAAGGGTCACCGGCTCAAAATACAAGCCGTTCGAGGTGTCAAAGTCGGTCGAAACCGTCTCAGGGTTATTGTTCACAAGGATCGCCTTGAAACCCATATCGCGCAAAGTCCAAACGCAATGAACGCACGAATAGTCAAACTCAATTCCCTGTCCAATGCGAATCGGGCCGGAGCCTAGGACGAGAACTGTTTCAGCCATTAAAGGAGCAGTTTACCGCTCTAAGGCACAACCAAGTCAGGTCGAATCGTTCGAATCTGCGAAGCAAACTCCGCCTTCCACTCATTCAGATTCGCCTCAGACCGAAACCGAAGAATCACGTCCGACCGCCGAGTCACCGTTCGAGGAGTCTTGACCTCAGCCTCCGAACCCCGCTTAGTCGTCTTCTGACTATCACACTCCAACGATCCCGTCTTAAAAAACAACACGAACCTCTTTGCCCGAGTATCCAAAGCACATCGATCCAAGTCACTCCACTTCCCTGCCAAGTACTCCTCCAGACGCTCCGTTGTAAAGTCCGCCGCCTTCGAGTCGGATTTCGGAGTCGTCTTCGTCTCCTGCAGGAACACAACCTTCTGGTCATCCGCACTCCCGATCTTCATCGACCGCATAATCCGAGCTGTGCGACCATCCTCAATTACCGAAGCATGACGCTGAGTCAACCGTTTCAAGTCAGAAAAATCAGCAAAAGCGACAAGGAGTGAGGCAACAATCATGACCCGATGATACGCCGTCCGAATCAAGAAGTCAACAACCGCGCCGACTCTTCCCGCAAAGGCTGAAATCCCACCTCATCCGCATAACACCGCGCCATATGCTGAACCACAATCCCCGTCGCCGTCGCCACGTTCAACGAAGCCATCACCCCAAACATCGGAATCGCCACCGCCCCATCACACAGATCAACCAGCGAAGAAGGCAGCCCCATCATCTCCGACCCAACCACCAACGTACAAGGCCACGAATACTCAAAAGCATCAAAAGCCACCGCCC
>VYLG01000038.1_pt1 | contig 54319 bp, 52 predicted proteins | sample 5114351 | NCBI WGS metagenome assembly VYLG01 (sample SAMN12291798, study PRJNA351875) | freshwater metagenome | isolation source: freshwater lake | place: USA: Michigan, Kent Lake | collected 2013-08-15
GTACATCACTATCGGCATAACGCTTCTCCAACGCTTCCGGCGGTTGCACGGAATCGATGAAGCGTTTGCTGAGCTTGACCCTGTCTTCCATGGTGATGCTCCTCTGATTTTTGGAACGCAAAATGCGGGCCAGAGACACTCGAATGCTCGTTTTCGCGGTACCACCGCGGTACCACCGCGGTACCAAATTCGGGTAATTCGAGGGTATTAGTAGGAAAATCATTTCGGCTTGTCGAGCTATTTATTGATTTAAATCAACCAGTTGGCATCATCATAAAATAGTTAGAAAACGGACGATGAGGCGATGGCATTCAAGAGGTCAGGGGTTCGACTCCCCTTGGCTCCACCATTTTTCGTTATAAATCAATATATTAATCTTCCAAAGAGTGAGGCTTTTTGCCATTTCGTATCCAAATCGGTTTGCGTTCAAGAGGTCAAGTTTTTACCTTCAAGCCCAGCTAATGCGAACGGCGGGTCGTGATTTGTCAAAGCTTCAGCGCGCGATTCAAATCTTCATGTTCAAAGGCAGACGCCATTCGGCTTATTTCTGATGCCTTAGCACCGACCTCGACCGCAATCGCCCGCCAGCTTCTTGTGACTTGTGCGACTTCGCGAATAATCAGGCGCGCCTCCTTCAAGCCCAAGCCGAAATAGCCACAAGCGCTTTCCAATAGGTCGAGTGAGCAGGTTGCCTCGTCAAGATCGATATTGGTTGAGAGGATGCGGGGCTTTAGGTCGGTTGGAACCGGGTTTAGGTCATAGGCAGGAGAGAGTATCCATCCGGCTTTTCCGGCCCAAAGGAACCCGTGATTTCGCAAGTGATCGTCAACATTGGATATCATGACATTGAAAACAACGCGGCGATAAAGTTGACTGGAGTCGAGACGTGCTTGGGCACCATGTGCGCCCAGAGCGTCGACTAATTCCGGATAGGAACCGGTTTGTCCGTCACGTGACGCCGTCATGGCCATCGCCGACAAAAATGGTGTGCGGTAAATGCCCGACCGATCAAACCGCTTTGATAGCATGATGGCGCGCCCGGCAACCTTCACCAACTCATGTGTTGGCGTTTGGATGCCAGACAGGCTTGCCAATCTCAATGCGATCTCCTCCCAGGTTTCAATACTGTAGTCGTCATTTTCCTTTGGGAACTTCGCGATTGAGAGATCTCCGTTTCGATCGAGAATAGAAGCCTTTGGCCTGGCACCGCCAAGTGAGGAACCAGGCGCAAAGATCATCTGCAGGTCTTCATCGGTCTCTTCGTCCGATAAGATGCGATCGCTGGATTGTAGCAAGCGGCCGAGGTCAATGAGCGCTGGTACGCCACCAGAACTGATTGCGAGAAAACGGTCTTCCGCCTTTTTCTTGAACCTTAAAGCACCAAGGCGGGAGAAATCGGTTACCCCAAGAAGGTAGTCAGTCTGCATTAGGGTGCGAACCTGGCGACCTTCCTTTTGGGCGGCGCGCCGCTCTGCGCGCTGCATGAGGCGGCGCCCCCAGGTATCAGGGGCTGAATCACCAATCGAGCCGAATAGGGAATGGCCCGGGCCAGGCGAAAACCCGCCTCGCAACAATGGCAGCCCTGGCTCCAGGGCAAATCGATTGGTACTTTCCAACCACGTCCGATCATACTCAAAGACCATGGTTTCATTGCCGCGCGCGCAATTAATCCGCGCGAGACCAACCAGGAAAGTCTCGCCAGATAGGTCAACATAGACCTCGATATCGTTCATGGACGGATACTCTTGGACTTCAGATGGACGCGTTTGGGTAAAGCCGCGCTGGCCAAGATCTTTCCTACCGGGTCATTGTTGATGTCGGCGAGAGTTCCAAGCCCGTCAAGCAGTCCCAATGCCTGCATGACGGCCGCGTAAATGCCGATGCTGACGCTGGGATCACCGCTTTCGACGCGTTGCAGGGTTGAACGTGACGTGAAGGCGCGTTCGGCAATGATCTGCATTGGCAATTCGCGACGTTTGCGAGCATCGCGCAGGTCAGCGCCAAGCGAGCGCAAGGCGCGCTGAACAGCAGACGAGGGATGATGAGGTGTAGGCATATGTGATCTTCACAAGTCTTTATCGTATTTTTTGTAGCATGAAGATGACATTTCATCAAGTTATCCTTGAATCTCATGGCTCCTGGTGGAGACAAATAATAGGCGGACTCGGCTGCGTCCCCGAACCGTGCGAATTCAGGCAGCTCATTATCTCAAGACAGCCGGAAAGCTGAAGCCTATCCTGAAATATGCTGTGGCGGGCCGGACCGTTTGTGATCTAGCTTAAATGCGCCCAACGATACGTAAGGCATTCTCTTCGATGAGACGGGCGGCTTCCTCCACATATCCTTTGGTGGATGCGGGCATTGCTGAAACCGTGTCCGATACTGCCACCCGCTGGGCAACCATCGCGTCAACAAGCTCAACCACGCGTGATTGGACATCTGCGGGTCGGAACCCTCCCGCACGTGCAATATCCTCCCAATGCCGCGGTGCTATATCGCCAGGCTTTGGCTTCTTGCCGGCAATCGTTTGAGCAAGATACTGGTTGACCTGGGGCCATGGCAAAACCGTAGAGACGTCATAAAGCGGTGCCAAGCGCGGTGCCGCACCAATCGGGAGAAGAAGCGAATAATTCTTGGCATGAGCGTCGGTGTTCGCAACGAGAATGTTGAAGAGCAGCTGATCCAATAAGGCAAGCGCGTCGACAGGTGAGATATGGCGGGCGGTCCTCAAAAGGGTTGGGAGGTTTACACCGGTGACTGTACCCCGTTCATACTTTCGGCCAGGCGGAAACTGGTTGGCTTGGGCAAAGTCCTCCTGATGAACCCGCTGGATCGTGCCCGATCTGGTCAAGTAGCGATCATATCGTAAGACAGCGATTGCTTTACGTGTCCCAGCTCGAATAATTGTTGCATCGCTTGAAGCAATGCCAATGGCCCTTGCAAGATGGAGGCAATAGTTCTCGTTCTCGACAATCCCCGGCAAGATCGGATTATCAGGCTTAAGGATTAAAGTGGAAGGCGCACCATTTCGGGGGATTGCCAGCACGTCTCTCTCGCGAGGCAAACGCAAAACTGGCTGCCCATTAGCATCCAGGACAGCCAGAGCGGTTTTCCTTTGTCCTCCGGCGAGCGACACACGTACGCCCTCTTCGCCCACCAGAAAAGGGCGGAGAGCCAAGTCTTCAAAATGGCGTGCGAGGGCTGTCTCTTGATCTCTGGTGCCGTAAAACTCGGCAAGTGGCGTATAGGCCCAGTCGGCAGGAGCAGACTTTGCTCCAAACGACAGCGCCCCGGCGGTATCGCCACCAATTTCCTGAAGCACAGCCAAACTGTCCGCTTGGTTCAATCCAAGTGAACGGGTCAAAATTGATAGTTGTTCTTCTTCCGGCAAGAGATTGGCGAGCCAGGGTGAGATGATCTCACTTGGGATTTTTTGCGCACTCACTGGCATCGTCACAGACAGGGGAAAGGCACCGCGTGTAGCAATCCAATTGTGTGTGTATTCGAAGCCGAGGTCGCCATCGACACCAACCTCGATGTCCCCGACGTGAAGCGCATCAAACCAGACAGGGACACGATTGGTCATTGATAGTCACCAAGGTTGTAACCTGAACCCCCTAGCGCATCAGGCGTGACGAGATTTTCCGCTTGAGCATGCAACAAGTTCGTTGCTTCAACGCGCAGAGCTCCGGCAATTCGAAAGAGGCTACTCAAGCGCAAATCGCGTTTGCCATTTTCAATTAGGGAAAGGGCGGGGGCGCTTATGCCGCTCAAACGAGCTAATTCATGTAAGTTCAAGCCAGCAGAAAGCCTGCTGTTGCGAATGCGCTTGCCGATTTCAGGCAATTGAGTTGTTTCAAAAGTGCTCACCGCCGACTCCACTTTACCGATTTCAGTAAATATCGTTGATACAGGAGAGGATTGCAAGAAAATTTATCGTAAAAGATAAAATTGTAGTCAAGCCTAGCTGCCAGACACTGATTTATCTTAAAAGGTAATTTTTATGAGTGTACTTCAGCCCAGAGCGCACAAGATCCAGATGCGAACAATCTCGGCAGGATGACGTTAGAAACTGACAATCTACAAGATATGGATTCAGCCCAAGCTTCCCAGCGCGCGACCATCGCTGCGCCAATCTCCGGGTTGGATGATGCCTTAAACCAGGACGCGAGCTCAGCCCGCAGGTCCAGCAAGGTAGCGGCTGTCGCCTCAATTTGCTCGGTTGCTTGCCTGGCTGTCAGACCAGCGCGCCTTTGGCCGAGTTCTTTAAGTTTCTGAATTGTGGGCCAGCGGGTTGAGCCGTCTAGCGTAAGGGCCATTTGGTCCATCGGTAGATAGGCCGTGGTGGTTACGAGGTCATAGACCGGGGCTAAGCGCGGGATCTCGGATGCGACCTTATACAAGTACAAAGCCAAGTTCGGCGGGATGAGCGTATCGGACGCGCAGAAGCTCAAAGCGCTCGAGTTGGAGAATGCGCGTCTGAAGCGGCTTCTGGCCGAGACGATGCTGGATGTCGCTGTGCTCAAGGACATGGCAACAAAAAACTACTAACGCCCGATGTGAAGCGCCGCGCTGTGGTTCAGGCGATGAAGGACCATGACGTCAGCGAACGTCGGGCGTGCAGCGTGGCTGGACTGGATCGCTCCACGTTTCAGTATGAAAAGAAGACTGGCGGTGACGAGGCCCTGCGAGAGCGATTGCGCGCGCTTGCTGGCGAGCGCCGCCGGTTTGGCTATCGACGCCTTGGCATTTTGCTGGCGCGTGAGGACCACCATGCCAATCACAAGAAGCTCTATCGGATCTATAGAGAGGAAAGCTGTACGCAGACGCAAAGGCCGCAAACGCGCGCTTGGGACCCGCAGACCGATGACGATGCCATTAGCGCCGAACGAGCGCTGGAGCTTAGATTTCGTATCCGACAGCCTGACAGGTGGTCGCCGCTTCCGCATCCTGTGTGTGGTTGACGACTTCACCCGCGAGGCGCTGGCGGTCGTGGCGGACTTCTCGATCTCAGGTCACCGGCTGGCAAGAGAGCTTGATGCGATCATCGCCAGACGCGGCAAACCCAAGACTATCGTCAGTGACAATGGGACAGAAATGACAAGTCATACCATTTTCAAATGGGCGCAGGACCAACATATCGAGTGGCACTACATCGCCCCCGGAAAGCCAACCCAGAATGCCTTCGTCGAAAGCTTCAATGGTCGCTTGTGGGATGAATGCCTCAACGAGGAGCTGTTCTCATCGCTGACTGAAGCACGGGCTGCGCTGACGGCATGGGCGCTCGATTATAACCAACAGCGCCCGCACACGTCGCTCGGCGGACTTGCACCAGCAGTCTTCGCGCGCAACCACCAACAGCAAAGCGCCAAACGATCCAGGCCCGCTGCGCCTGAGCTCCGCAAAGGCTCCACTCAGCGGGCCTTGACCACCAACCACAAACCAGAAAGAAAGGCGAACAGACTCTATCTATAAATGGCCCGGATCAGGGGGCTGGGTCATAGCCGATACGTATTTCGGGCGGTGGTTTGCACTTGAGCCAATGTACAGGTTGGGGCAACAACGCAAGCTGCGGGAAGTGTGCTTGGCACATCAGATAAGTCGTCAAAGCGATCATTACGCAGAGCATCTGAGAATCGTACAGTGTCAAACTCGGAATCAACCTTGTTATACTCTAAACCGATAACCCACGTGAACGCGACATCAGATCGAGAAACCAAACGAAGATCTTGCGTTACGCGTTCGAATATCTCGCTCCCAAGCCCAACCGTTGGAACTACCCGCGCCAAGTTAGTACTACCGAAAACATCAACGTCAGACTGGGTTGCAGCAATTCGTCGCCTTTCGGCAGTCGTTGACTTCAGGTCGGCGAAGCCGAGATCCCAACTCCATTCCAGCGCCTTCATTTGAGTCGAGCGATCAAAGAAACTGGGCGTATCAACCGGTTTGATAAATCTTCCCACAGAGAAGCCAGAAGGTGCGCCGACTGGATTGAAGGGAGGATCGGCTTGGGGAAGCACCTGCCCAAACGCGATCACATTGGGGCCAAACTCGTCTGACCGCTCCAGTAGCAGGTTCAAGTCAAACGCCGAAGAAGGACGCCAATTTGCTTGAGCGCGCCATCCAGTCGTTTCCTCTATATCTAGAAACTGACCTGTAATCGAGGATTTGTAGAACCCTTCTTGTTGATCAGACGCAAAGGCCCCAACGCGGACAAGTAAAGCGTCTCCAATGGGGACATTGGCGATAAGCTCCCCATTGTGACCCTTATTGGATCCAACGCCCACTTGAACTTCGCCTTCAACGACAGTGCGCGGCCTCTGCGAAACTATATCGACAGCCCCGCCAAGTGCATTGCGACCGTAAAACGATCCTTGGGGTCCCCGAAGGATGGTAACTGAACCGACATCAAAAAGTCGATTGGCACAAAATTACGACCGCCGGCGTTTCCACCAGCAACAAAGACACCGTTTCGATAAAGGCCCACACCAGTTTCTGCATTGTTTTGACGGGCCGCCCCCTCGCCGCGAATCAGAAACTCGTCATTGAATCCAGACCCATTATCGATCACATAAGCTCCAGGTGTGATGCGGGTTAGGTCCTTACCTGAAGTTACGTCCATTAACCTCAACTGCGCTTGATCGAACACCGACAGAGAGGCAGGCACGTTGTCGCGTCGCTCCTCGCGTTTGCGCGCGGTCACAATAATCTCCTCCACGATCATGGCCTGGGGGTCTTGACTTTGGGGAGTTCCGACTTTTGAGGCGGCCTGTTGAGGCATCGATTGAGCAATCGCCGGTGGTGAAATCCATGCCGAAATACAAACTGATGCCAAAAGCCCGAGACGAAAAGTCGCCATACACTCCTCCCTGAGTTCCATTATTAATTGATACAAGTTAGTATCATATATCTTGAACAGTCAAGCCAAGTGTATAAACTGCCCGGGGGAAGGAGAAGAAAGTGGATCAGAGTTCAGATTCGGCGACACCACTTGTCTCCCATCGACGCCGCGGTAGGCCACCTCGCGAGGAAGCGGCAGCCTTGCGTCAAGCGCGGGTTGATGAGCTTGCACGAGCTGCAGCGATGGTTCTGGCGCAGCAGGGCGTTCGAGGAACGACAATGGATACATTGGCTGTAGAACTTGGAATTCCGAAGCAGGTTCTCTATCGGCATTTCTCGTCAAAAGACGAGCTAATCCATACTATCTTGCAGCGGATGTCTGGGCTTTGGCGCGAGCTTCAGACCAGAGCTTGGAAAGGCCTTGGACGAAACTTGCGAGATGTAATCTCGTTGGTGCGAGCAAATCCCAATGAGATGAAAATTCTTGTTCGGCATTGCGCGATTGACCCAGAGTTGCGCCACTATTTTGATGCCTTACATGCAGGAATTGTCAATCGGACCGAGGATTTGTTAGCTGAGGCAAACCCTCGGCTCGCTCAGGATGCAATGCTTCGCGGCTTATGCGCACAAGCAGTAGCAGGCTTCCTAATCGATGCTGTCTTATGGTGGATTGAGCATGGGGAAACCGAACGGGATGAGATATTCCTTGTGTGGGCAAAGCAATCGCTGTCCACACTGTATAGTCGTTGGATGACAGCTGAGTAGCTCATGCTTTCGGCCAAGATCTTAGCACATAGCCTCATCCAAGGGCGTGAGTATTATCATCAGCACGTCACACCTTTTTCAAGAAGCAGACCGCAAAAACGTGGCTGGATGGCATATGTTGCGGTTAAAGAACGATGTTTGTGAAAGCCATTAAATCACTTCATCCTGGTGGTCGGCGAACGTTTGTTTAATTAGTTTGCAAGATGGTGTACCTTTGCCCGAGCAGAGCAGCTTTTTCTGTGCTGGCAGGGTCAGACCCAAACGCTCGGCGAGTTCCGACGCGCGATAGCGCTCTTGCCTCGATATTTCTCAATACGCGACCATGATATAGGTTATCGTGTTTTTGCGCGGATAGTCGTCCCGATAAGCTGTGAGGCTTGGGTTTTTAGGGCACATTCAGGTTGTTAGCCGGGACGCTTTGCGTCGATCTCCGCGACGGAGTTCGAGTATACTGTTTCCCCGCTGATGCCCGGGGCCAGTCCATTTATCCTGACAGTGTTCTTTGATGGCGGCCAGGTGTCTGCCAGTCGCCGGAAGCATTGATCAGGCTCATTCCAGTTGGTAATCAGACACTTGCTAAAGCTCGGATCACCATGCCTGGCGGCATGATTGTTGCTCCCAGCCCGACTGCCTCCCGGATGATCGCGCGCAAGGCGTCAGCGGGCAATGGACCCCAGCCTTCGTCATCCAGTCCATGAAAGCACAAAGTTAGCCATGCATCCGCACTGGTTATGAAGTTCGCGATCCGTGTTCGGGCGTCAGTGTCAATGGCGGGGGGCAAGGGAAAGCAGGCATCAAAGACAGAGCGGGTGCGATTCCACGCCACGGGATTAGTGCCAATATTGGCTTCAGATGCCCGGATGGCCCGCACCTGTGGCTGTAGCCAGTCCGCAAGCGAAGGCAAGATGTGATTATAGGCGCAGTGGTATATCAGGTCAGATGGGCCCGACAACTGCATTCTTTCGCAGAACAACCGCAGGCACGCTTCGATTTCAGCCTTTGCTTCGGCTTCGCTTGCCGTTCCGAGATGGATATGGTGGTGGCCGTGCGGCATCACTTCGTGGCCGCGCGCCGCAAGGGCGCGCCACAACTCAAAGTCACCAATTCTGCCTGAACGCACATAGTCGTCGGCTGAACCTGCGGGATCGGTCAATACACAGAAGCTGGCGGATGCGCCTTCGCCTTCAAAGATATCGGCAATTGCACGACAGGATTTTTCATAACCGTCATCAAAGCAAAAGCTGATAAAACGGGGTTCAGACGAGCCGTTCATAATGGTTCTTGGTCCAGACATGATAGGTGGTGATTTCATCGACGATGGCTTGGGGCAATGGACCATTGGCGGCGGCCTGCAAATTGGCGTGGACCAGTGCCCGGGTTGGGCAACCCAGTGTAATGGTCGACAAGCGCTGATCCGAAAGCGCGTATCGCACGGCCAATTCGCCAAGACTGTTGGCATGTGTCCCAACATAGGCTGTCCTCAGTGCGTCGAGACGCTTTTGATAGTCGGAAAAGGGCGCATGTTTGAGAAACAGGTTCTGGGCGAATTGAGCTTCAGTTAACGTGCCCGAAAGTCCGCCACTGTCGAGGACGCAACGACCGATCGTGGCGACACCATGTTTTTCGGCAAGAGGCAGAACACTCACTTTGGGACGTGATTCAAAGATATTGAAGATGAATTGGATGCAGTCGACCATGTTGCTCCGGATGATTTCAAGAAGCGCGTCATGCTCATGGTCCTGAGCGCTGACGGCAATAGCGCCGATTTTGCCTTCGCGCTGGAGTTTATGCAGGCTGTCGAACCACGCAGGTTCAAAACTCCACAAATAGAACCATTGATGGAGATGCAAGACGTCGACCCGTTCAACGCCCAGCGCTCTTAGACTTGCTTCGACAGAGTCTCGAATGGATTGCGGGGTGAAGGCGCTGGCGAGCGGGCGAAATTGGCGGAATGTCTTGGCCGTTAATGGCGCGATTTTGGTTGAGATGAGCGGCTTTTCGCCTTTCCAGGCACGCAGGCTCTTGCCGATGATTTCTTCCGAGCCCGGGTAAATTCGGGCTGTATCGATCATGGTCATGCCCTTCTCAAGAGCTAGCAGTAACGACGGAGAAATGCCGTTATTCAAATCAGGGTCCAATGCAATTCCCATTGCTCCGTAGGAGATCGGGGAAACCCTCCATCCAGTCTTTCCGAATTTTCTTTGGTCCATTGTATTTCTCCACAAGCAAGGCTTGACATATAGCATTGAATATCCGATTGGATAGTGAATATCATCCCGGGAACGGATTGCAAAAGCAAGAGCTGGCGAATGGCAGTGGCGAAAACAGCATTGCAGACCAATGGGCGCTGGTTCCGTGACAGGTCAGACCGAGCCTTACTGCGACGTGGTGTCGATCTGGGTGGGGATTGCAGAATTCCCTATGGCTTGGCCGAAGCGCTCCTGACGGCAACAGTTTTTAACGACCACACGACTGTCGGCTTCATCGGGTGTCCGTTCCTTCCCAAGGGCTAAAACATTGGAGAATCCTGAGATGGAAAAACCCAAACTTCTGGCGAATCTTCGCCTTGAAAGAAGAATGGCTCGGGGGTCGATAGCCGTTGTTTTCGCCCTTGCCGCACTTGCCACCATACTTGTGGTTGGCATGACGGTTTCTTATGCCGAGAAGTTGAATTTGGAGACGAAGTTCCAAATCGCATTAGACTCCGCAACCTTAGCCGCAGCCAGGCTAGAAGATGAGGATATGGACCGAACCCAGATCGCAGAGCGCCACTTCGATTCGAACCTAACAACCGAAGAACGTGCAATGGTTACTGCGCTAGAATTCAAGATGACTGATGATAAGGACTTTATGGAAGGCAAAGCTCAACTGAGCATTCCTACAAGCTTTTCGTCACTAATCGGGGTATCTCGCTTTCTTTCGAATGTACAATCTACTGCAGCCATCGCGAAACCCGAAGTACGTCAATTAGACATTGTGATGTGTATCGATGCGACGGGGTCAATGGGACCTACCATTAATGCTGTAAAGGCCAATGCGCTCAACTTGGAGACGAACCTTAATGCCGAATTGGAAAAGCGCGGGATTAAAGCCTTCGACGCAATGCGCGTTCGCGTCATCTATTATCGTGATTTCGGCGGTATAAACCTCACCGGATTTGATTATTCATGGTTCGATGGCACCAAATGGATAACAGTCAAGTCCTCGGATCCAGAATATTGGAAGTTCGTTGGAGACATACCGCCCCTAAAGGCGTCGGCATTCTTCGAGCTTCCAACTGAAAGAACAGACTTCAGTGCTTACGTGAACCCTGAAAAGGCTACTGGGGGGGGGGATCTCCCTGAGTCGGGGCTGGAGTGCATCAATGAAGCGATGGATTCAGAATGGGCCAAGGTTGGCGACATTCCAGACGGTGGCGGTAAGCCTCTTGAGGCCGTGTATCCGGTCATTGCAGTCTGGACAGATATTACCGCGCACCGGCCGAATTACTCGGTGAGCCTGAAAAACCCTGACTATCCACCGGCCGCAAAGATGCCACGTACCTATGACGCATTACGCTCTAAATGGGACAATCCAGAGGTAATCGATCAGAATCGTAAGCTGCTCGTGTTTTTCGGGAACCCTAATTTGATGGGCACCGACATGGATGGCCAAGCAGACGGATGGCTAAAGGTTAAAGAGTGGCCGAGCTTTATGGTTGGCGGCACGTTGACCGAAGGAAACTCTCAGATGGTTGCAAGACTGGCTGATGCAATCTCCAGCAAAATACTCATCCCAACTTTGGCAAAGTAACGGCAATCTGGATGAACTTACCAATAAGACACTATGGTGAAATTGGTTTGTCGGGGGACAGCCAGGCCGTCGTTGGAAATACAATTCAAGTTTTCGGTCAAACATTTGACCTGAGCCATTAGGGTTACTCATCTATTTTGAGGTGCCTTGTTGATTGAGAGGAAGTGTCATGTACGTCAAAAGCGAGATTCAATCACGTCCCTTCTCTGCCAAAGTCTGCGAAGAAGGCGGTGAGGACGGCATGATTGTGCTTACCGGTCCTTGGCGCACGCCATCAAACTTGCTCACGCGCCAGACCTACGCGGACCATGCTTCGATACATGATGACTCGACCGCCCTAAGTCTCGGGTTTCGTGGCGGCGCGATTGAGGGGCCCACGCACTTTAGCCAGTTTGCGCCCCTTCTACTGCAGGCTTTCGGTCTGGCGTGGTTCAATTATGGCAGCATTTCCGTTAACTACAAGAATGCGAGTTATGAAGGCGAAGAGCTTCAAGCTACACTGATTGTAACCCCTCAAAACCTTGCTTATATCTCCTTGACGAAGCGCGATGGGACAGTTGTTCTCGTTGGTACTGCCGGGGTAGGCTCTGGTTGTGAAAATACCCTTGCAAGGCAACGACTTGCATTAGCACGGCCACTAGCCGCGCCGAGGATCCTAGCTGGCTGCCGCCCGGGGTTGGTAGCTCAAAAGATTTGTGTACGGCTGGAGCGGGAAACACCTTTGGGCGACCTCTATCCTTTCAGTCTTGTAGAAAAGCTGCATGTAATAACCGAACCCAGTCCTTGGTATTTGGAGGGGACAAGCACCCCATGGGGCAGGGCCATTCTTCCTGTTGAAATGATCAGTGTGCTTTGCCAGTCAGTCGCGCTTCAGGATTCATTCCCGATTCACCAGCCTGTTGTGGGCCTATTTCTGGATCAGGAGATTCTTGTGGTTGATGGACCGCTTTATCCTGGGGTCGATTATGAGTTAGAGCGCGAGATCGTACGTTTGAGTGAGTCTCACAAGACCGAGTCAATGTGGATACGAACTAAGATTCGCGAAAAGTCGACGATGTTAGCCGCCACTTTTGCGCGGGTGTGTGACCATATTTAGGAACTTGCGATGCCAAATAAAGCGCGCACTCAATGCCAATCCTTTCCAACTTGTGCAATCTAGTTGTCCGCCGCGACGCAGAGCCTTAGCGATCGCGTCGCGTCGCGGCGGACGACGGCTGGATTTCCGCCCTCTGGTTCAAAGTTAACAAAAAGTGCTCAGTTTAGATAAAGTTGTTTGAAGCGCTGGATTTCCACTTTGAGCACGACCAAAGGCAGTCAGTATTGACCCATGTGCCGGCCAACTGAGGCTGTGGAGCGGCAAAACGTGACTGAAAGATAGCTTTCGGTCCTAATCTTCCATTCGCGACCAGCCCTTTGTATTGCCTCACAACCATCTCGCTTGTGCCGTGCTAAGGGACGGTGCGCCAAACCAAGCGAGAGTTCACCTTTCGGCTATGGCTTTGTTGTAGGCACGGGTTTCATTTGTGCCTACTCTCACTCCGCCGCCGCCTGTGCTTGGTCGGTAAGTTCAGTCACGGTTCCACCCGCGACCAGCAGCGTCCGGTCTGCCCCTGCAATCGCGGCCTCACGGTGCGCGACAAAGATACGGGTGCAAGATAGACCGCGCAGGGTCTCCGATACCCGTGCTTCAGTCTCCGGGTCGAGATTGGCGGTGCCCTCGTCTAGAAACAGGATCGTGGGTTCACGGTAGAGCGCGCGGGCGAGAAGCACGCGCTGTTGTTGCCCACCAGACAGGGTGGAGCCCAGATCACCCACTAAAGTCATCGTGCCCATCGGCATCTTGAGGATATCATCCAGCACGCAGGCTTTGGCCAAGCATTCTTCCACCTTGGCCATATCAAGGTCTGCGTCGAAGAAAGAGACATTGTCGGCAATCGTGCCCGCCAGCAGGCGATCATCTTGCAAGACTGCGCCAATGCGATGCCGGAACGTACGGACGCCAAAATTCTTAAGGCCAACCCCTTCGACTTTCACTTCGCCTTCGGTCGGATCAAGCAAGCCCAGAAGAACCTTCATCAAAGTCGTTTTGCCACCGCCGGACGGACCGATGATGGCGACAAATTGGCCAGGATCGATGGAGAAGCTTGCATCCTTGAACACCAAAGGCTCATGGGTTGCATAGCGGAAGGAGAGCTTATCTGCCCCGATGCGGCCTTCAAACAAGCGGCCTTCTTGGATGGGCTCATCCACGCCTACTTCTGGGTCCTCATGCACCACATCTGCTAGGCGCTCGAGGTGAAGCTCCAAAGTCTTCCATTGAAAATAGAGGCCGATCAGGCCCGATAGCGCGCCGGAGAATTGCCCCGCATAGGATTGAAACGCCATCAGCATGCCAAGGCTCATGGTGCCATCAATCACTTGCTTGGCCCCCAGCCACCAAACGGCAACCCCTTGCAACCCCGTGACGATGCCCAGCCCCGCCCCACCCCAGAGGCCCACGCGCTGCATAGTGACGCTGTTATTGACGCTGGCAGCGGTATCATTCTGCCATTGGCTGACCCGTTCGCGTTCTTTGCCAAACAGCTTAAACGTCCGCGCGCCGCGTAAGGTCTCCATGAACGTCGTAGAGGCAACTGCGCCAAGGCTAATGCCCTCATCGGTCTTGCGCCGGACCCAGGGAAAAGTGACGGCTTGCACAATTAGCGGGATCAACATGGTGGCAATCACACAACCGAACAGAAGTGGCGAATACAGCACCGCCATCGTGCCACCCACCACCAGCATGATCACATTCAACGTCGCGCCAATTGGCACGCTGGTGAGGAAGCTTTGCACAGGCCCAAGCGAGGAAAACCGGCTCATGATGTCACCGATGTGGCGTTTCTCAAACCACGCCACAGGCAAGCGCAGGGCATGGCGCAAGAGATTGCTCTGCATCTGAAACGACAATTGCGTGCCCAGATACATGCCGACAAAGCCTTGAAGCAGGCCGATGCCGGTCTGAATCAACAGCAAGATCACCATGCCCATGCCAATGGTGGTCAAAAGGTCCAGATCTCCCTTGGAGATGGCATCATCAATGATCAATTGGTTCAGCATCGGGCTGAACACACCAATCACTTGTACAACAAGGGCAAGCATGAAGAGCTGGATGACAGGGCCTTTGAGGCCCTTAAGCGTGCTCCACATATCCGTAAGGCGAACCCGCTCGACGTGCTTCTTCTTGGTAAAGGCTGGTGTGGGCGTCAGCTCTAGCGCCACACCCGTAAAGGACCGGCCAATCTCTGCCGGTGCCACCTTGCGTACCCCGCGCGCGGGATCATGAATGACGGCCCAAACCCCACCTGGCCCATTCCACGCTTTCTTCAGCACGACATAATGGGCCAAGTTCCAATGCAGCACGCAAGGCGGCTTGAGGCTGACCAATTCATCTACTTCCAGCCGCAAAGGCCTGCCCACCATACCCAGCCCATCGGCCATATCCATGACGCTTTTGAGCGTTGTTCCTTTAAGGCTGGCGCTGAATTTTCGGCGAAGGTCACTCAACGTATGGCGCTGGCCATGGGCAGCGGCGACCATGGCAAGGCAAGCCAAACCACACTCCGCAGCCTCTGCCTGAAGGATCATCGGCAGTTTGTCGGAGTGGAACAGGCGCGTCAGCCACGTGCGACTATCGTCGTAAGCTGGCCGATCCACATTCTCCGCTTGCCCAACCTCAGGCATCATGTATTGCTACCCAAAATAGTTATCCACAGAATGCTCGCCAATTCGTTATTTCGCCACTTGACATCCCCCCCGCCGCTAAGTCAACTTCGACGGCGTCCGCTGGCGAAAGCAAATGCAGTGAGGTATTTGGGCCAGATTTCAGACCGGACAGGGAGATTGAAATATGCGTGCATTGACGATGGATGAAGTGGGGTTTGTGAGTGGTGGCCTTAACCCGTATTCGAATCCGACAGATCCAAGTTCTTGGGATCCTGAGGCGAAAACTCCCGCTCAAAAGGCATTTGAAGCCGCGGTCAGAATGGATGCGAAGCATGCTGTCGAAGACCAGATGGCGGCCGACTTAGCTGGCCTTTTGGGTGCTGAACTGGCCGCTAAAGCTGCGGGGTTTTTTGTGGGTACCCTATTGGGTGACCACCCAGGCGCTGGAATCGCCCTTGGTGAGGCAACCGGCTCCGCGGCGAAGGGACCAATAACTCAAGGCGCTTTAAAAGCCATCCAGCACGTCCGGGCTTTTTACATTGACATGTACTTTAAGATTTTGGACCGGTACGGGATTCCAAGATAGTGTTGGATGTTGGCGGGTTGTCACGCGGATTTCTTGTAGGTGCGGTCGGGTTTCTGGCCGCAACTATTTTTAGTTCAATTGCTTTAGTGCCGGTGTATCTAGCCATCCCAGTCTTGGCCCCTTATGTTCAGTTGCTAGTTGTAGGACCTGCTGCTGAAGAGTTGCTCCGCGCGACCATCCTGAAAAAGCGGCAAGAGTTGGGACAGACTTCAATCATGTTATTGTTGTTTTCTCTAGGATGGTTCTTGGCTGAACTAAGCTATAAGTTGTTGAATGGAGTAGATTTTAGGGTTTCCAAATTCTTTGGATTAGAATACCTTGGAGCCCTTCAGCCTTTAGTTCTTCATGCTTTATATACTTACTTGTCGTGGGCATTTTTGAGGCGATACAATAGAGTCAGCCTAGCTATTTGTGCGGTGCTTTCGATTCATATCATTTACAACTTATCAGTTTTGGTCTCAGACATATTGGGAATGAGCTTTATCGAAGCTGACGATCTATTCGCAATTGTGGCGTTTGCTGCGTGTCTTTTCCTTGGCATAGAACAAAAGCGAAGGACATTGTCGAAGGTTTAGCGCGGCTTCTGGGCTCTTTATTGTACAAGTAGGATGATGGTGGTCGCTGTCGGCATACTTCAGCTAGTTACTCCAGCGGTCATAACAAGCATTTTAGGTACGTCTAATTACACAAGAGCTGAGAAATTGACCCTTTTTCGCACCGCAGTAATTGAAGCTCAACGCCGCCGTGTTTACGGCAGTGTGACGCTGCATCAACCGGCGCGGCTTGCGGCGTTTTGTGCCGTGGCGGTCATCAGCGTCGCGATTGGTACAGCCTATCTGATCCTCGGCCAATATTCCCGCAAGGAGACTGTGGCGGGATGGATTGCGCCAGAGGCGGGTTTGTCGGCCGTCTATGCGCCGCGTGGCGGAGTGGCGGATGCCGTGCTGGTGCGCCAAGGCGATATGGTGGCTGAGGGCCAGCCATTGATGCGGCTAGCTTTAGATGCGTCGGGGGCTGATGGCGCAATTGTGCCACTTCAGCGGGCACAGACCCGGGCGCGCTTGACTGAGATTGAGCTGCAGGCTGCCGCCAGCGCCCAACGCTTTGCCGAAGAAAGCCGCAGGCTGGCGGAACGGGCGAGCGCCACATTCGACCGCTTTGGGGCTGAAGATGCACGCCTGATGGAGGCTGCACGCGGCAGCGCCAATCGCTTTACCCAGGATGATGCGCGCTTGGCTGACCGCGCCATAGCGGCGCGAGCAGACGCCAGCCGACTTGAGGCCAGCCGCGACCTCGCCCAAGGGCAATTGGCCATCTCTGAACGCGCCGAAGGTCAGGCTCGCACCTTGGTGTCTAAAGGCTTTATGGCCAGCACCGAGGCAGATCGGCGGGCGCAAGCTACGATTGCGGCCCGCGCCCAAGTGGGGGACCTCAACCGGCAGATTCAATCCCGCCTCGACGAGGCTAAAGATTATGACCGCCAGCGCCAATCCCTGCGTGCAACTCATCAAGCCGAAATGGCCGACATCGCTCGTCAGCGCGCCACTTTATCCGCCTCTCGCTCTGGTGAGACCAAAGACTTGATGCGCCAACGCCAAGCACTGGCGCCTGCACGCGCCTCTGAAGCCAGTCAGCTCCGCAGCGCTAAGACGCAATTGGAAACAGGGTTGACTGAGCTCTCAGTGCAAGACGGCTATGTCGTGCGTGCCCCTGTTGCAGGCCGGGTCGCAAGCCTCAACATTCGCCCCGGCGAAGCGGCTAACCCCAATGTGCCCTTGATCAATCTCGCCCCCAAGGGCAGCCCGATGGAAGCGCAAATCTTGGTGCCGACACGTGCGGCAGGCTTTATCACGGAAGGCCAGCGCGTGCGCCTAATGGTCGATGCCTTCCCGTTCCAGCAATTCGGGGCCATTCAGGGCGAAGTCCGCGAAATTGCCCGCTCAGCCCTACGCCCCGGCGAGATCGCGGCCCCTATCGAGTTTAAAGAACCCGTCTACCGCATCCGAGTGGCGCTGACCGGCCCCGGCATCCAAGCTTATGGGAAAGACCGCCCCCTGCAACCCGGCATGACCCTGAAGGCCGATGTTATCACCGACAAACGCACCTTCATGAGCTGGCTGCTTGATCCATTACTTGCCGCTCGGGCGCGCGCCGCTGCGGGGTGATGTTTTGAACCACTCCAAGAACATGGCTGCGCTGTCGCGGGTATTTGGTCCGAACCATATTGATCGCGCACCAAAGCCTCAATTCTGGTGTGCCGTGATATCGTAGAAATTTGAACCTTTATGCCGCATCACACCGTCACAAACTAGTGCGCTCTTCTTGGCTATTGCATTGTGGGGCATCTGAAGGGTTGAACGCCATTTCTGCCATATCTCGACTTGTCTCCGGCTGCAAACACGAGCTGCGTTGTGTGTTCAAAAAATCGCCAGCGATCGCATTTAATCAACAAGGTTCGTCAACGGGTTGGGTGTGCTTTGATCAGACTAAAGTTTTGCGGGAAAGCGCGCAGAATTCAGTCGCAATATAGAGGTCGCAGCGGCAGCGGCTGTCACGGCCCAAGCCACAGCAGATGTGTTTTCGTTAAAATGCCAAAGGGCTAAAGCACACAGGAAGGTCAGTGATGCAAAAACAAAAGCTTCTAGTGACCAGTGGCCGCGAGTTTGCTTGAGTGGGGTGAACTTGTTAGTTGCTCCGACTTTTATAGGAGACCCTTTTCTTCCGCCAATTTTCAAACCGATTTCAAAGTAACGCTGAAAAACTTTGTGCTGGTCATCCTTGTCGTCATCGCTCATTACCTGCCCCTGACTTTATCCCAGCTTCAAACGCCCTATACGCGACCTCTTGCTGGCTTTGCGGCCGCTGGAGGATATCCTCAATCAGCTGGCGTCTTTGGTCCAGAGCTATTTGCACGTTTGCGTCGCGAGCGAGAGTTTGAAGCCTGTCTTCCGCCCCCCAGATATCGCTGAAGCTTATGGGCTGACACGGCTCGTTTGAGCCTCCCCAAAAAAGCCAATTAATATCCGCATTGAAGTAGGATTGAAGCTTATAGGCCGCTTCCACCGTCGGCAGCCTCAGCCCCAACTCCCAATCAGCAAAGGTAGTTTTGGCTATACCAACTATTGATGCGAAAGCCGTTTGAGACATTGAAGCTGATGATCTTAACACGCGGAGCCGCTCTCCTACTGCCTTAGGATCAATCTCAATGCTTGAATCGACTGTTGCGCGCTTGACTAATGCCACAATCTCGCACACTCCATTTGGGCGTCTTTTCCGGACTAATGGCGGATAAGAGGCCGTATAGTTTCATCTAAATCGACAGGAGCATCCAATATGACTTAGGATCAGCCTGAAACCAAAAACGGCGACGCCACCAGATCGCAAGGTGCGCCGCCGTTCAAAGCTTATGTCGCGTAGAGCCCGACGCAAGCTTTGTCCCCCAAGCGATTGAATAAGTCAAGACGCTCCCCGCTTCGCGGGGAAGCCTTTGTCACGCCCTAAATCTGGGCAGGGAGACACAGAAATGAGGACTAAAGTACCCCAAATGCCAATTCGGCAGCTTCTAAGCTTGTGCAACCAGGCACGGCTGAGCAATCGCGAGATTTCTCAACGTTCCGGGCGACACCATAGCGTGATTAATCGAGTTCGACGTTCGATTTCAGAAGGAAGAATTGACCTTACAAAAGTGCACGCTATGCCCGATTCAGAAATATGGGCCAGCATCACCCAGAATCGTGGTCGACAAATGGGTACTTTTGCGGAGCCCGATTACCCCGTTATCATTAAGAGGCTGGCCACACGGAAGTATCTCAAAGATGAACTCTATTGTGAGTACCTTCAGGAATTCAAAGCCTCTCATTTGATGTCCTTGCGGACCTTCTACCGCCGGATTGAGAGCTTCTGTGCCAGCCCAAAGGTAACCATGCGATTGTCACATAAGCCCGGCGAAGTGATGCAGTCTGATTTCACAGGCGATACTTGTGGCCATCAGGTAGGCCACACGCTAGCTGAGCGTCAAATGTTCGTCTCCACAGTCGGCGTATCGGGTTTGATTTTTTTAAAGTCAACGCCTGACCAGAAGACCGATGCTTGGATTGAAGCCAACAATCGCGCTTTAGAGTTCTATGGTGGCGTTCCGCCCATTTGGACGATGGATAATCTCAAAGCCGCAGTCATCAAGAATAATGCCCAAGGAATTGTCCTAAATCCAGTTTTTGAAGCAATGGGACATCATTACTCTGCTTCCATCCAACCCGCGCGGCCTCAATCGCCACGGGATAAGGGAAAAGTGGAGGCAGCGGTTAAACTTGTTCAACGCGCTGTGAGGCGCGTGTTACGAACGACAATTCCACAGTCAGTAGAAGAACTTGACAGTCTTCTTCTGGGGGTTGCAGAAATGATTAATAATCGGCCAATGCGCGGAGCGCGAAACTGCAGTCGCCGCGAGATCTTTGAAGAAATTGACCGACCAGCACTTGGGGCGTTACCAGAAACCCCATTCTTGGTGCAAACAATCCGCCGCAATGTGTTGGTCTCGGCTGAGTATCGCGTAACCGAAGCCCAAATCACCTATTCGGTCCCATACTCCCTTGTTGGCAAGCGCATAACTCTCTTGATCTCTGAAACACACGTAACCTGTGTATACGATGGGCAGCCAGTGGCCGTTCATCCAAGGGGTACGGCCGCGTGCGAAGACTTTGTCAAGGTTGAACACATGCCTGAGGAGCACCGTGAGTATAAACGCGATCCCCAACAGGGCCTCCGAGAATTGGTCGAGGCAATGGGCCATTATGCAAGTGAATTCAGTACCAAGGCAGTGGCGGCAAGCCCCACTCTTGCAGGCGGTCAAGTAATTGCCAGAAAGCTCAAATCCATCTTTCGAGCTTTTCAGCCCGCCGATGTGGAAGGTGCCTGTGAGTATGCGCTTGCAAACGGGATACAGTCTCGAGAGGGCATTTTAAGTGTCTTGAGTTCTCGGATTTGGACCAAGCCCCTCGACGACATCAGTGACCAGCCACTGCCACTGCACGATAACATTAGGGGTGAGGCATACTATCAAGCCCGCCGTAGCAGCTTCAACAAGGGGGAGGCGGTCTAATGATGAGCCCCATGTCTCGCCGTCTTGTGCACCTTCATTTATCAGGGATGAAGGCGGCCTTGGAAGCGCAAAATCAGTCGAAGATTTGTACTGATATGGCGTTCAATGATAGATTTGACGCACTGGTGACCGCTGAAGAAGATGCCAGGAAGCGAACGCGAGTTGCCCGTTTGCTCAAGGAAGCGAAGTTCAAGTATTTCGCCGACCCCCTCGATTTTCGGGCGGCGGAAGGCCGAGGCATTTCCACGGCGCTATTGAATGAGTTGGCAACGTCTGGGTGGGTCAGAAAAAAGCAAAACATGATCCTGAGCGGTCCAGTGGGTGTAGGCAAGTCTTGGCTGGCGTGCGCTTTAGGGCGGGCTGCAGCGCAGGACTGTTTGAGCGTGCGCTACATCCGTTTGCCAACACTATTCGAGGAAATGACGATTGCCAACGCGACAGGGACGTTGCTCAAACTTCAGGATCGATTTGCCAAGTTTGATCTGCTGATTTTGGACGAATTCGGCAGTGGTTTACCAAGCTCTAAGAACATCACAGACCTTCTTGAGATCATTGAGCGGCGAATCAAAGAACGCTCGACCATGTTTGCTGGTCAACTGCCCCACGATTCTTGGCATGCCTACATACGCGATCCGCAAGCGGCTGATTCAATCGTTGATCGGGCATTAGATGAGGCAGTCGTAATCCAGCTTGCAGGAGAAAGTCAGAGGCGGCCGGCGAAGGAATACATTATTGAAGGGTAACCTCCAAAGCCGGTAGCTAAGAGGGCTTGGGTAAGACCAAGGTGTTGCCCAAGCCGCCACAACCATTCCCTTGCAATGTCACAAGCATTAACCGCCAGCAAACGGCATTTTGAAATCTTTAGGTCAACATGATCTGATCGATCAGATAGTCGATTTCCCTCCGAAGTGTCCTTGTTGGAAGTTCGTGAGTGCGATAACCGCAATCGAACTGGAAACAAGACAAGCAATCACGATTTTCATACCTTACAAACCTAGCACCGACCAAATTTGTCAGACCGGTGTCCGCTCGATCAGCTTAGTGATCTGCTTGCAAAAAATGGCATTGAGCGCGCGCGAATTTTGGCGACAGAGCTACTAACATTTGGGCGATGTGCGCGCGTTTATTAGGCGACAATCATCGACGAAACGACTGTGTGCTGAAATGTTGCTCAATCAAGGCTTCCTCAAGGCCTCCTCAGAACTCTATTAGGCTCGAAGGCAGCTATTCTTCCTAGCTGCGATTAATTCTCGCTAACATGGCTCATCTGGGGGAGCCAGTTCAAAGACTTTTGGGGCCCAGTTTCAATCTCTTGTTGTCTAGCTACCACTGGGTAGAAAGTTAACTATAAATCTGACTGAACTGACTTTTTTAACTTAAATGATACTAAGTTGATACATTTTTTAAGAACTTATCAGTCTTGAGAAAACCAACAAACGCACGGGGGAAATTTTGTATTTTGTTGTAATATACCCGCTTCAGGGTCAGTCTCGCTCGGAGGCTCAATGAGCAAAGAATGGCAAAACGGGCCTACCCATGCAGGTTTTGTTCTGCGTGCCCTTGAGCGCTATGGTGATAGCACAGCCTTCATAACGGGTGAAGCGGTGATAAGTTACCGAGCGGTCCGAGACCTAATCGGACGGATCCAAGCGGCGATGGTGAGGGCCGGAGTTGGGAGGGGTGACATTGTCGCAGGTCTTGCCTCAAATAGATTTGAGGCTTGGTGCGCTGGGGTCGCCTGTCAGGGACTTGGGGCTGCTAGTACTTCTCTCCATCCACTAGGGTCTCATCGAGATCATCTTGATCAAATAGCCGATTCAGGTGCGACAGTGCTGTTGTTGGACCCTATATTCGGAGACATCGCAGGGCAGCTTCATGCTGAGGCACCTATTCGGACCAAATTGGTACTTGGACCCTCATCGTTTGGAGTTGATCTCATCGAAGAGGCCAAGAATTCGTCATTTAGCCCCAAAGACCTATCTAGCCCGGATGATTTGGCCATCATTAACTACACTGGTGGGACAACTGGTCGTCCGAAGGGAGTTAAGCGAAGTCATAGAGAACTTTTGGCAGGATCCATTGCTGTTCTCGCTAACTTCCAGCTGCCAAAGTTGCCAGTTTACTTGGCTGCTGCTCCTATTAGCCATGCAGCCGGTCTGTTCGTTGCCCCAGTAATTGCTCGAGGTGGGGCGATTAATCTGATGCAGGGACTTGATCCCGACACATTTGTCCGACGCGTCCGAGCGTCGGGTGCAAATATGACAATGCTTGTTCCATCAATGATTTACACACTGCTGGATCAAACGGGGTGGAGTCGTGCTGACCTAAGATCATTGGAGTTACTTCTTTATGGAGCATCACCAATCGCTCCCTCACGGTTGGAGGAAGCACTGGATCGTATCGGCCCAGTCTTTTGCCAGCTTTACGGGCAGACTGAGTGCTATCTGATTTCCTCTCTGCAATCTGTGGATCACCGCCGGTCTCGACCGGAGTTGCTGACATCAGCCGGACATCCATTGCAAGACTGCGAAGTCTGCGTGCTTGATGCCGATGGCTTGAAGGCAGAACCCGGAACGAGTGGAGAGATATGTGTACGGGCTCCCTACGCCATGCAAGGTTACTGGAACCAGCCTGAACTCACTGCAGCAACCATCAAAAATGGTTGGCTGTATACCGGGGATATTGGTTGGCAGGATGATGAAGGCCGCCTCTTCATAGTTGATCGGAAGAAAGAAATGGTGATCTCCGGCGGTTTCAATCTTTATCCAAGTGAGTTAGAGAGCGTCTTAAGTGCCCACCCTGCAATCGCTGGGGTTGCGGCTATTGGCGTACCTGACAGCAGGTGGGGAGAAGCCATTAAAGCTTATATCGTGTTCCGCCCGGGTCGCAATGCCAGTCTTGAAGATCTTGCCGGATGGGTCCGTTCACGCAAGGGGCCGATTTATGTCCCAAAATCATTTGAAGTTGTCGACCTGTTGCCTTTAACCCCATTGGGTAAAGTAGATAAGAAACTCTTGCGCGCACCGTGGTGGAGCGCAGTAGACCGCCAAATAAGTTAGAAAATGCTATTAGATTTCTGTTTTATCTATAGAAAAAAATAAACTATAACTTACTTGGTTTTGGACGTTTGGTTTATCGGCTGAAGAAGCTGTTTTGAGTGGCGTCCCATTCTAGTATGATAGCGAGATTGCCTCGCTAATGCTGACCTCGATGCGTTGTTTTCCTTGTTGCCATACAACTTATAGTGAAAATATGCGCAGTCATGTGTTGCCCTTCTGACCTCTGCCAGGATTGGTCAGCAAGTTGAAGAGAGAGTCCGCTACTCTGGCGGCACCAGTTCAATAACGTGGTGCCCAACAAGAGCCCCGGCTTGCTTACGCCCGCTGCGCGCCGCACGCTCTAACCACGGTGGCGCGTCAGCAGTGGCACGCTAGCCAAAAGCCAAAGCATGATGGTCTCACCAGGCAGGATCCTCCTGATAATCGGCGGACCCCAAGAGCCAGGCAGGGTTGATTCCGTGTAGAGATGGTCAATCAACCAGAAGGTCTGTGTCTGGGTCGTTATAAGGCGGTGAGTTACCCTCTATAATATTCTTTATAACCGCCATCGACTGCGGAAGAATCAACTGGCTGAAGCATAGTGCCGCTGCCTGCTTGGAAAGAGCCACGCTATCAGAATGTCCGCGCATGGCTTTGATCTGCCTTAGCCATAACCACGCAACAAGCGTATCGCCAACACAGAGGGCAAATGGGCTTGCCCAAGCGCGAGCAACGCCTTTTTCGCTGGCCACTAAGATAGCTGCGCAGGCTTGGATCATGCTCACGCTTTCTGCAAGTGTTTTGGAAAGCGCCAACTCCTTATCACCGTCTATTGACGCTAGTTCAGAAGTGATTCTTGACAGAAGTTGGAGCAGGGCTTCCCCGCCATCCCGCCGAACACCTCTCAGGATAAAGTCGATCGCCAGAACACCATTCGTGCCCTCATGTATCGGATTGAGCCTTTGATCTCGGAACAACCTTTCAACTGGATGATCGCGAACATATCCGGCACCTCCCATGACCTGTATTGCCAGCGAGTTTGCTTCGAGACCGCGCTCGGAGCACCAAAGCTTGATTAATGGAGTGAGTAGTTTCAGGAGTATCCCTGCCCTGGAGGCCTCAACTGGATCCGGATGGCTTTGAGAGTCATCTACCATGCGTGCGCCGAATAGGCAGAGACAAAGGCCGCCGTCGCAAATAGCCCGTTGCATTAAAAGCATGCGCTTTACGTCGGCGTGACCGACAATTGCTACTTGCGCCCCTGTTTCAGGGTCGCGGCCTTGAAGTCGCGTCCGGGCGTATTCAGTAGCATAGCGATAAGCAGCATAGGCCGTAGCTGCAGCGGTAACCCCAACGCCGATGCGAGCTTCGTTCATCATTTGGAACATATAAGAAAGGCCTGCGTGCGGCTTGCCGATCAAATAGCCGGTTGAAGGACCATCCGTTCCGAAAGTCAGTGCACAGTTTGATGTTCCTCGGTGGCCCAGCTTATGATTTAGTCCGATCGTAGAGACTTTGTTTGAACTACCATCAAGACTCATCTTTGGTACAATAAGAAGCGACAAGCCTGAAGCATTTGATGTGCCGCCGTCGATTCTTGCCAAAACAAGATGGGCGATGTTAGCTGTGAAGTCTTGATCTCCGCCTGAGATCCACATCTTAGTGCCTGTAACATTATAGCAACCATCGTTACGCAGGACTGCCTTGGTGTGAATTTCGCCAAGTGCAGACCCTGCATGAGGCTCGCTGAGGCACATTGTCCCTGCCCAAATCCCGTCACGTAAAGGAGCTAGGAAGGTTGACTTCTGCCAGACATCACCAAACGTTTGGATGATCCTAGCTGCAGCAGTCGTGAGAAATCCATAGCCAGCCGCCGGTGTGCATGCTGCTCCAAATATTGCCATGAGTGTTGTTGATACGCAGGCAGGTAGCTGTAGCCCCCCTGATTCAACATGCAAACTAGCCCCAAGAAAGCCCGCGTCGGCGTAAGCTCGAAACGCCCGAGCCACTGCCTTGTGGACAGTCACATTTCCTTGCAGAAGCAGCGGCTCTTCCCTGTCAATTATGTCGGCGATCGGGCCAAACTCCCGCTTGGCCAAGTCATCCGCTGCGGTCAAAATGCACTCAAGGTCAAGCTGATCAAGGTGATTAAACGTCGGACGGACTAGCAAGGCCTCCGCATCGAGTACGTCAAATAAAAGGAAGCGCAATTCCTGTAGCAGCAAGTCGGCACCTAATGTCGGCATATATAAAATAATATGTTGACACTTTTAGGGGAAATCGTCTTGGACTGCAAGCGATTTCCTGGAACTCAAGCTTCTAAGGGCATAGCTGCTCACGTAAGTCTTGCGTTTGGTCAATGTGGCAACATGCACGCCGCTTCTGAGACAAATTTGAACTTCATCTGCACCGACGATCGGCTGCGCTAAAGATAACTTTGCCGGGTTCAACGTCTGCGCTGGCATTGCCGGCGATCGGTGTAGCTTGCTCTACCAAGACTGAGCCTGAGATTGGCGGGGAGCAAGCCCTGCGTCAAACTCGAGCAAAATATCATAGAACTCTTTCCATTTTAGTAAGCGCGCGGAACCGTTTTGAAAGCGGTAAGCCCAGAATGACGAGATATGCGAAATCATACCCATTGAATGGCCTAAATCCAGCAAGAGAACTGGTGCATTCAACAAGAAGCTGCGGAAGGCTCCAGGATTGCCTCGGTGGACGAGGTCGGCGAATGCATCATCATAGAGCGCCAGCGCTTGACTACAGCCTCGCGCAGTTTCCCGGAGCCGCGTACGAATTGATGCTTTAAGCGCGTCAAATCTTTCTTGCGTTGCAACTTCATTCGACCCCACAGGTCTGATATGGTCGATTTGTTTGGTCACACGGATTAAGCCTTGCATCATTTCCGAGAATTGCCATTTGTAGTAGATGAAACCCTTCCAGCTAAAGATTCCCTTTGTGAAATGAGTGCCGTTTAAGCCCAATGTCTCACGCAAGGGGTTTAGTGCGCCAACATCATTTGCGAGCAAAAGTGCGTTGGCGAGTTTAGCAATCATGGCGTCGCTGCCCATGCCACTAACGTCTCCAACCGCCATCCGGATCAGCGGTGCCATCTCTGAGTTTGCGAAATTTTGCATGCGCTGGGCATCAGCTGGCGATATCGGGAAATAGCATTCGGCGGGTTCGTGTTGGTTCCGGCGCAAACATTCCCGAACCAAAAACGGATCAAGAGAAGGCAACTCGTCCAACATGTCCAAGACTGAAAAGTCTTTTTCGAGCTCCTGTTCGCCTAGGCCTACCATGTCGCAGATGGTGCGTTTATAACCTTTTTGGTTCACAAAAACTGAGTGCCCGCCTAATGCCAAGTCATTGAAGTCGAGTGGGAATATGATTTTAGTCGCTACAAGTGTAGAATTTGGGATCAGATAAACTTCATCGCGCCGCAGGCGGTGCTTTATTATGATCGACCGGTTTAGTAGGTCGTTGGTAAACAGCGGTGCCTTTTTGTATGACAGATCGTCAGCGTAGCGCTTCCCGACTTGAAGCAAATTGAGCACCCGACTGGTTGACGCGGTAGCCGCGAGAGCAGTTAAGTTTCGTATCCCCGCCATGGGCCAGCCTACTCAACAAGCGGTCAATTAAAAATTTCAATGTTCTGGCAGCACAACTGGGCCGTGGAGTAACAATCGGTTTGGACAGTCATCATGTTGCTAAACCTCAGTTTTGTTAGTCAGAGTTGCTTTAGATACATTACGGCAAGGCCCGTGAAGTGATGTGCCGCAAAACGACATTCACTTGGTACCGATAGACTCTTGGGAATCGCACGATGTGACGTCAAAGACATTGGGCTAAACAGGAAAGCTATCTGCAGTGAGCTTTTAGCTCTAACCGAGCCACAGTCTCTGCATGGACCTCATCAGGTCCATCGGCAATTCGGAGAATTCGGGCACCTGTAAAGGCGTAACCGAGGAAGTGATCGTCGCACAAGCCGGCACCGCCGAACACTTGGATTGCTCGGTCAATGACAGTCTGGGCCATTTGGGGTACTGCGAGTTTGATCATTGCAATATCTTTGCGTGCACCCTTGGTCCCAAGCTCATCAATACGCAACGCTGCCTGCAATACTAGCAGCCTTGCTTGCTCGATCTCGATGCGCGATTGCGCTATCCAGCGTCGCACGACACCATGATCACTAATTGGGCGGTCGAAAGCGCGTCTAGCTAAAGCCCGGGCGCACATCGCTTCAAGGGCTCTTGAGGCAAGTCCAATCAGTCGCATACAATGGTGAATCCGCCCAGGTCCAAGTCGGCCTTGAGAAATCTCGAACCCGCGGCCCTCCCCGAGCAGCATGTTGTCGACTGGCACCTTCACATCGTCAAAAATCAGTTCTGCATGTCCGTGGGACGGCTCGTCAAAGCCGAATGTTCTGAGGGGGCGGACAATCTTGACGCCAGGCGCACTTAGGGGAACGAGGATCATGGACTGCTGAAGATGCTTTGGTGCCCACGAGTCGGATTTGCCCATCACGATCGCAACCTCGCATCGTGGGTTCAAAGCGCCGGTGATCCACCACTTCCGCCCCCTGATCACATAATTGTCGCCTTCGCGTCTAATCTCAATCTCTATGTTTGTTGCATCCGAAGAAGCGACTTGTGGCTCGGTCATAGCAAAGCAGGACCTGATCTTCCCGTCGGCGAGCGGACTGAGCCAGCGTTCCTTCTGGGCTTGCGACCCATATCGTTCAAGAACCTCCATGTTACCGGTGTCCGGAGCGTTACAGTTGAAAACCTCGCTTGCCCATACAATCCGACCCATCTCCTCGGCAATCGGCGCATAATCAAGATTGCTTAGAGGTGGTCCTGGGTTAAGTTCCGACAAGAACAAATTCCAAAGCCCCTGTTTCCGAGCTTCAGTCTTTAGCTCGTCAAGGACCGGCGGTGTAAGCCAGGGATTGGGGGCCTCCTTGACCTGTTGGTCAAATGTGGCCTCGGAAGGTATTACGTGATCGCGCATGAAGGTTTTGACTTTGGCGAGTATCTGAGTCCCATGACTTGAGAATGGAAACAAACTAGTCGCTTGATCATTGCTCATGAAAAGAAATCCTCCCACACTGAAACACTTGAACCACCTGATTTGATGGCCATGCCGGTTGCCTCATAGATTTTGCCCAGTCGTTGTAGCGCCTTTGTAAGTCGGCAACTTCAGAACGCCTCTCAAAGGTGAGGCTTTTCCTTTCGCGAGGATCTGAAGACAAATCAAACAGCCAAGGAAAGGCACCTTGGCGCGTATTGGACAAGAGCTTTAGATCACCTGAGAGCACAGCGTATTCCGCCCCGGTGCGCCAGAACAGCGTTTCGTGAACCGTCTCCGATTGCCGATCCGGTGTCATAAGTGGGGTTAGGTCTCTTCCGTCAAAGCGGGTTGCCGCATCAACTTTTGCGGCTGCCAATATGGTAGGAGCGAGATCAAGTTGGGAAACATTGCGGCTATCGACCCGCCCGCTTGGCCATTTTCGCGGCCAACTAATGATAAGGGGAATCCGCGCGCCGCCTTCGAAATAGCTCAGTTTGCCACCGGCCAATGTTTCGCAATCCGAAACACCCATATAGGTTGCAGCTCCATTATCAGCGGTGAAAATGATGAGTGTATCCTCTCCCGCACCTGAAGCTTCCACGGCGTCAAGCACCGCTCCTACGCTGCGATCGAGTGAGGAAATCATGGCTGCATAGGTACGTTGTAGCGGGTCCTTTAAATTGGTGAAGTTGGCGACATCTGCCTCGAGTGCCTGATAGGGTGTGTGGGGTGCCAAGTGAGCGAGGTACAGAAAGTACGGGGATTGTCCTGAGGAACGTATGAATTCCACCGCCTTCCGGGTCAGCAGATCCGTCAAATAGCTCTGATCATCGTTTTCAATTTTAGGCGGGGTATTGTCGCCGGCCAAGTCAGACATGAGTTTGATCCACTCTGCACTCCGGGTGAAGCTACGCTTACCTACATAAGGTGCCGCAACACTTATAAGGCCAGGCGTTTTCTCTTCAGCGTAAGCCGTTTCACCAGCAAGAAAGCCAAAGAATTGGTCAAATCCTCGAGTTGTTGGCAGGCGGTCGTTTGTTGAGCCCAAATGCCACTTGCCGAGCATAGCGGTCCGATAACCTCCGACCTTAAGGTCACTAACGAAGACTCTCTGGTTCTCTGCCAATCCTTGGCCTCCACCGTCAGGTCCTTCCGGTGTCAGAAACTCAAATCCGTACCGCTGCTGGTATTGGCCAGTCATTAATGCAGCCCGAGACGGGCTACAAACCGATGCCGTAGAATAGCCTCTCCTGAATGTGACTCCCCGCTTCGCCAGACGGTCCAAGTTAGGGGTTGGAACACTTATAGGCGTTTTACCATAAGTTGATAAATCTAGCAGAGAAAGATCATCTGCAACTATAAGTATTATGTTCGGCTTGCGCGCCTGCTCTGTTCCCAGACTCGAAGCACCAGAGGCACTGTGAGTCGCGCATCCGACCAACAGCAGAATGGAACTGAGCGCGACGATGACGAGATTTGTTTTCATGAGTCATCCCAATAAGGATCACTTGCTTGACATAATATGGTGACACATGCGACATAAATTGTCGACACTTTACAGAAATTCACTAGAGAGTCTGAGGTCAGATGGCTTTGTTAACACTTGCAAACCCATGTCACTGGCCTGCCCCAAAGGCGAGTGAGCCAATGGAGAAAAGCTCATGTGCCTTTTGAGGTTGGGAGCTGGCCTTATCTTATCATTGGTGCTTGCAGCCTGCCGTGATGGTCACGAAAAAGTTCAATTCAATCTGAAGGCTCCACCAAGCAAGAAAGATGCGTGCTTGTCGAAAGGACCAGACGAAATCACCGATGATAAGGTCGGCGTGTGGATACCTGCGCAAACCCTAACCGTTGGCTCCGAAGAGCACAGTGCTGAGGAGGGACCCAGAGTAGTCGTCTCGGTTGCAGGCTTTTGGATAGACAGTACCGAAGTAACAAATGCGGATTTCGCCAAGTTTGTAGACGCTACAGGTTACCTTACTGTCGCCGAGCGAGATGGAGCGGGAGGAGGCGTCTTTGAGGGTGCCTGGCACCTTGAAGAGACCGCGAGTTGGAGACAACCATTTGGGCATCATAGGGAAGATGCACGCCCAGACTTCCCTGTCGTTCAAATAGCATACGAAGACGCTCTGGCCTATGCACGCTGGTTGGGGCGCGATCTACCGACCGAGATTGAATGGGAGGCAGCGGCACGCGGCGGCATACAAAATGCGATTTACACCTGGGGCAACGAAGCCAGAGGGGCCGACGGCAAACCTCAGACAAACCACTGGCAAGGGATCTTTCCAATTGTTGATACCGGCGACGATGGCTTCGAAGGCCTAGCACCGGTGGCCTGCTTTCCTGCGAACGGCTACGGCCTTTATGACATGGCGAGCAATGTCTGGGAATGGACGCAAGATCCATGGAGCGACAGGCGGCAGACTGTAACAGTAGCGGCAGCGGCAACACGCGAAGATGCGGCACGTGTGATCAAGGGTGGGTCATGGCTGTGTGCCGACAATTTCTGTCATCGTTATCGACCCGCCTCGCGGCAGCCCGGAGACCCTTCGATTGGAACCATCCACATCGGATTCAGGACTGTTCTAAGACCAAGGAATTCCTCATAACCTAAAACTGGATGATAGCTCATGAACTTCAAGTATAGCTCAGCCCAATGGTACCACTCAAAGAAGGCATCGCGCGATAAGACGACGTTTAAATCCTTAGGCGTGTTTATGAGCATTGCATGCACATTCGGGTTCACCTTGCCCTTGTCCGCTTGTCAGTCTCAAAAGACCGGCGATGAGTTGGTAAACACTGTTTCAGCACTCACGGCAGCCAAGCCAAATTCTCGCGGCAGACCCAATATCATCGTCATCATCGCAGATGACCTGGGCTACGGCGACATCGGAGCCAATGGGGGGCGCATCCCGACTCCCAACATTGATGCTCTGGCAGCATCAGGTGTCCGGATGACGCATGGCTACGCCACGGCCGCAGTTTGCGCACCTTCACGAGCTGGATTGATGGTCGGGCGTCAGCAAACCCGATTTGGCTTTGAATTTAATCCAGCCGGTCGCGATACGCAGCGAGGCATGTCTGTACAAGAAACCACCATTGCCCAAACACTAAAATCAGCTGGTTACCGCACTGGAATTGTCGGCAAGTGGCACTTGGGCCAGGCGGAAGGCTTTACCCCGCTCGACAGGGGCTTTGATAGTTTTTATGGAATTCTCGGTGGTGCAACGCCTTATATGACAGCGATTGGGCCAAACGACCTCCATGTTGAGACGGCTGAAGACAAACTCATTACGCGGGATCGCTTGCCTATTTTTGACGGTCGCACTCGAGTAGAGCCAACGGCGTATGTCACGGATCTCTTTACTGACAAGGCAATTGAATTTGCGGGCAAAGAACCCGAGAAGCCATTTTTCCTTTATTTGGCCTATACCGCTCCGCACACCCCACTTCAGGCACCGGCAAAGTATTTGTTGCGCGCAAGCAATCAACCATCTGACTACCATAAAGTCTATACGGCGATGCTTACTGCATTGGATGATGGGATAGGCCGACTGGTCCAACATCTGAAGTCAAGTGGGGCTTATGAGAACACCTTGATCGTTTTTCTGAGTGACAATGGCTGCCCGAGCTATATTGGGGGCGCTTGCTCTAACGCGCCACTTCAAAGCTGGAAGGGATACCCATGGGACGGCGGCACTAGGGTGCCCTTTATTGTCTCTTGGCCACAAACATTAGCGCCGGGGGTGTACACCAATCCTGTTAGCGCCCTGGATATAGCCGTCACTACGTCAACTGCCGCCGGGGTTACACACCCAGGTGCTGAGGGACTTGACTTGGTTAGCCTCGTTCAAGATCAGTCACCTCAGTCAAATCGGGCTCTATTCTGGCGTATGGGACCTACTCGGATCGTCCGCGAGGGACGATGGAAGCTGATTGTTGTGAATCGTGCGGCACCAGGTGGAGCGGCAACGACCGAGCGTAGGGTCGATGACCTCGCCCGCTCGATGAGGCCTGATGGAATCCCGGCCACCGTCTCTGCTCTAGGTCAGTGGACGCTTCTATACGATCTGCAGACGGATCCCGGCGAAAAGTTCAATCTTGCCGAACAGCATCCAGAAAAGGTCAAGGACCTTCTGAAAAAGTGGGATGCTTGGAACGAAAAGAATGTGGAGCCACAATGGACAAGTCGACGTGGCGTTGCTGCCGAGGTCGAGAACATGTGGGTAGAAATGTTTAACTAGGTTACGCTGATGTTCAAAAAACTGCTTTCACGCCGAAGTGCACTTGGTGGCCTATTTGTGGTCGGAGCTTGCAAAAGCATCGGATCCGAAATTCCGAAAGAGCGGAGCCTAGTCAAGGGACGCAATGGCGATATCGAGGTTCTCTCGGTTGGCATAAAGTATGCTCCATCAATAGTCTTGCTTCCTTCACTTGGTCGCGGAGCAAGTGACTTTGGATTGCTGGCGGATGCGATTGCTCGCGCTGGCTTTCAGGCTGTGTGCCCGGAACCTAGAGGGTTTGGGAAATCCGAACCCTATCGCGCAGAAGTGACGCTCAGCGACCTAGCCGACGATGTTATCGATGTAATCGAAAGTAGACCACGCCGGGGTCCAGTCATTGTTCTTGGTCATGCATTCGGCAATCGGGTAGCGCGAATGACTGCGGCCTTGCGGCCAGATCTGGTGGAAGCTGTCATCCTTCTGGCAGCTGGCGGCAAGGTCGCGATGGCCCCGGATATAGAACAATCGCTCTTGGCTTCTTTTGATCTTTCGTTACCTGATGCGGAACGTATGAATCATGTTTCCCGCGCATTTTTCGCGCCCGGCAACGAGCCAACTGCTTGGCGGTATGGCTGGCGCCGTGACGTGGCCGAGGCTCAAATAAATGCCACCCAGCGCACCCCTGTGGATAAATGGTGGAACGCAGGACGCGCATCAATCTTGGTAGTACAGCCGCTGCAGGATGTTTTGGCCCCTCCTGAAAACATTGACGCATTGAGAGCAGCTGCACCAGGGCGCATTCAAGTTATCCAGATTGACCGCGCAGGCCATGCACTGTTGCCCGAGCAGCCCGATGCTGTTGCGCAGGCGGTTATTGAGTTCGCGAAATATCTACAGGCCCAAAAGCAAAGCAAATTTCAGCATTGATATATGATCAAAAATTAAATCCAAGGACGCCCAACGCCATTTCATGCACTTGCAAATCTGAGGGTTTAAATGCCTGCGCTTCCTGGCCACTTGGGAAGCGGTCGAGCATGCCGGACCTAACCAGTATGATCACGATTATCTTGAAGCCGTGGTGCGTTTGGCGGTCACTTACGGTTTTCATGTCTTGATCAGCTTCCATCAGTATATGTGGGCCCGGATGAGCGTTGGCACCGCAGCTCTGGGCTGGACATTCGACAAGATGGGGTTGGACTTCACGACATTCCACGATGCCGACGCCGCGCGCGCCCTGGAGATAAGTATGACTATCAGTGCGGCGGGCACCATGAGGGCCGGTAACCGACCAGGAGCCCGACTCAAAACAACATGATGCCCGCAGATGCGATCATGTGAACCTTTTTTCGGTTAGCAATTTCTTTACCCCTACATTTCTGATTTGGGACGAAATGGCCCAGGATTAGCGGCAGTCGGTGCTAGGCGGCAGGTGGGGCTGCGGGTGGCCGATTTGGCCGATATGATCTGCTTTGACAGTCTGAATGAGCCCGGCACCGACTGGAAAGGTGAGCCCAAATAACCCGATAGATCCTCGACGGTGTCTAAGGGTGCCTTATGGTCGCCAAGGGATGGATTCGTAAAGGCAGATGTGGACCATCGTGTCGCGTCGGCAAGCGTATGGTGCGGATGGCGGCGGGGCTGATTAGTAGCACCCCGTTGCTGACGTTGGCCTTGATTATAAACAGCAGTGACAAAGTGTACCACTGATTGGTAATTTTTTGGCCGTGATGGCGGGGTAAAAGTGTACCAGTCCTAGCTAGCGTTTCGGTGTCTAATGATGGGCATTGGAGGGCAGGAAGGATGTTCACAGTGGAGCTATACGCTAAGATACGCCGTGCTGTTCAAGTTGAAGGCTTAAGCCAACGTGAGGCGGCGCGCCGATACGGGGTACATTGCAACACAGTCTCCAAGATGATGCTTCATGCGGTGCCGCCTGGCTATCGGCGCAAGGAGTGGCCGATTTCCAAGATGCTTGGCCCTTATTTGGCTTGGATTGATCAGGTGCTTGAGACAGACAAGGGCGTCCATAAGAAGCAGCAACACACCGCGCACCGGTTCTTTGAACGCTTGCGTGATGAGGAAGGCTATAAAGGTTGCTACACATTGGTGCGCCAGTATGTTGCCAAGGTCATGCTGCGATCGCGCGAGATGTTTGTGCCTTTGAGCCACAAGCCTGGTCATGCACAGGCGGACTTTGGTCAGGCTGATGCTTAGATAGCGGGCAAGAAGGTCCGGTTTTACTATTTCTGCGTGGATTTACCCCAGTCAGACGCTTGCTTCGTAAAGGCCTATTCCGCTGAGACAGCTGAAGCCTTCTGTGATGGCCATGTAGCGGCGTTTGCGTTCTTTGGAAGGGTCCCGTGCTCGATATTGTACGACAACACGCGATTGGCTGTCCCCCAGATTGTGGAAGGTGGTCGCCGCTTGCGCAGCCATATGTTCGCTGAGTTGCAGAGCCATTATTTGTTTGATGATCGTTTCGGCAGGCCCGGTAAGGGCAATGACAAGGGTAAGGTCGAAGGCCTAGTCGGGTACGTGCGGCGCAACTTTATGACGCCTTTGCCCGTTGTGGATAGCTTTGACACGATTAATGCCCGATTGGCCATTGCCTGTATCAAGCGCCGCCAAGCCATTTTGCGCGGTCACACCACCACGATTGACGCCCGCATGGCAGCAGACATTGGAGCTATGATGGCACTGCCCGCTTTCCCCTATGATGCGTGCCATAAGGTTGCGACACGGGTCTCATCGACATCACTGGTGCGCTATAAAACCAATGATTATTCCGTACCCACACGGTTTGGTCACCTTGAGGCTCTGGTCAGGGGCTATGTTGACCGCGTGGATATTGTCTGTAGTGGGGAGATTATCGCCAGCCATGTCCGCAGCTATGAGACAGCCGACTTCATCGATAATCCGCTTCATTATCTGGCCTTGCTTGAACGCAAGACCAAGGCGCTCGATCAAGCAGCACCCTTGGATGACTGGAACTTGGGCGCGTGTATCCATAAGCTGCGCCACCTTCTGGAGCAGCGCTTGGGCAGCCCGGGACGGCGTGAGTTCATCCAAGTGTTGCGCCTGATGGAAGACTTCCACCAACATCAAGTCGAACAAGCGGTCAGCCAAGCCTTGGCACTGGGGGCTATCAGCTTTGATGCGATCAAGATGTTGTTGTTGGCAAAGCTAGAGAACAGGCCACCCCGCCTTGATCTAAGCTTTTATCCTTATCTGCCGTCCGCCACAGTCGGCGCTACCGATACGCGCGCTTATCTCGGCCTGATTGCTAATGCTTCCACGCAGGCCGTTTTAGAAGGAGCCGTGGCATGACACAGGCCCATGAAGGCCTGATTGAAGGGCCCACAACAACACTGACTTCCGTATCGCCATAGGTTCTGCTGAACAACCACTTCAAGACCCTAAAGCTGCCAACCTTCGCGCGCGAGTATGAGAAAGTAGCGCTTGAATCAGCGCAGGACCGCGCTGATTATCCCCGCTATCTGCTACGCCTGTGTGAGCTGGAGCGCATTGACCGCGACCGTCGCAACATGGAACGACGGGTCCGCTTAGCTCGCTTCCCCCAGACCAAAAGCCTCGATACCTTCGACTTCGCGGCCCAACCATCGCTTAATAAGGCGCTGGTTCTCGAACTGATGCGGTGTGAGTGGATCGACAAGCGCCAAAACTGCATCGCACTTGGACCATCTGGAACCGGCAAAACTCACGCAGCTCTCGCTCTGGGCTTGGCAGCTTGCCAAAAGGGCTACTCGGTCGCCTTCACTACGGCGGCAGCCCTCGTGCATGAGCTGATGGAAGCGCGCGATGAACTTCGATTACGCGCCCTGCAAAAGCCCCTTAACAATGTCAAGCTTCTCATCGTTGATGAGCTTGGCTAGGTGCCCTTCACCGCTGTTGGTTCAGAACTCCTCTTTGAGGCCTTCAGTCAACGCTACGAGTGCCGGGCCACACTGGTCACAAGCAATCTGACCTTTGATGAATGGACATCCGTCTTTGGGTCAGAGCGCCTCACCGGCGCGCTCCTCGACCGGCTAACCCACCACGTCCACATTCTAGAAATAAATGGCGACAGCTTCCGCTTAGCTGCCAGCAAGAAGGCCCAGCGGCGATCAGGCCCGCCGCTATAAAAATCTAACTCTTCTTGGTGTTTGAGAAACCGCCCTACGCTTCGCTCCGCGCAGCTTCTCACACACCAATCCATAAACCCAAAAGCCGGGCCCCAAAGGCCCTTTTATCAAACCCAGACTGGTAGACTTTTACCCCGCCAACTGGCACAATTTTACTCTGCTGTTTACATAGCAGACGGGCAGAAAGCCGCCTCAAATGAATCCAGCCGCTCTAAGCACACACATTGTCAACTATGAGGCCCCATCAAAACCGGGCACGAAGGGTGATGCCCATCGAACGCGGCTCGCCCGGGTAGACAGCGTAATTGCCAGTCTGTTCTGGCACGCCTAATGCAGCGCCATAATAGAACTCGTCTGTTAGATTGCGCACCCAGAACTCGAAGCCCCAGTTTCTATCTGGTGCGCCGATCCCAAGCCTGAAATTGGTTAAAGTGTATGGTCTTTGGCGCGTGGACCCGCTGTCTGCCTCATTGACCAGCTGGGTAATGTATTCAGAGACATAGCGGCTGTCGACATAGACCATGTAGCCCAGTTTTGGCGTAATCAGGCCCCGATAGGTCAACCCACCCGTCACGGTCCACTTAGGAGCGCCGCTGAGCACTTGGCCATCGTTGAACGTAATGTTTCTGACCTTGGTTTTACCGTCAACAAAGGCTTCATTGTAGAGCAGGCCAGCATTCAACGTGAGCCCGGACACCGGGCGCGCGATCATGTCCAGTTCCACGCCGCGCGAGATGACATGGGGCACGTTGAAGGCAAAGAAGTTGAAACCGGTAAAGCCCGTGACTTGAAAATCCGTAATGGTCTGATTGAAGATCGCACCGTTCAGTGTCGTCCGCCCTGGCAGACCAGAGAACTTCCAGCCCAGCTCGAGGTTGTTATTGAACTCCGCGTTGAACAACCAGTCTTTGATATTGACAGCGGTCGTCTGGGTCGGCGTGACGGTGAAGGCGGAGCGGTCCATATTGTAGCCGCCGCCTTTGTAGCCGAGGGCCAAGGTCGCATATACCATGCGCTCGTCAGACAGATTGAAACGCGCGGACAAGGTTCCACTCCAGGCATCCTCTTCATGCTTGTCGTTGTAGATTCCGTTGGCGCGGGTATTCACAACGGGGTTGCAAACCAGCAAGTTAAATCCACCTAGGGCGCTGTTCTCAAAGCTCTTCGACAACGTGTTGGCCGATGCGACCCCGCCAATCAACGTCGTGTTCTGCAATGCGTTACAGCCGGACCCAGTGGCATTAAGATTGGCGTAGAGGTCCTTGGTTTCGGCGCTATAGCGCAAGCCGACCGTCAGATTCAAACGTTCTGAGACTGCAATCTCATTGTGGGTAAAGAAGGCAAAAGACTGGGTATGGGTTGAACTGAAGTCATTGTTCTGGCCATCGCCATCTTTCGGGGCCGTGGCGGCAATCTGGTTGCCGTAAGTGGTCGAAACCGACAAGGCGGTGGAGCGGGCAATGCTGTCTGCCAGCGCTGTATTGCCGCCGACCTGCGGCAAGGTCGCATTATAGACCGACTGATACAAGCCGGGGCATACGATCTGCTGGTAAATGCTGCCAGCACCGCTACCGAGCGATCCATAGACCGTTGATCCAGCGCGAATGTAGTCTGTGGTTCCGGTGCAGGGGTTTGTACTTCCAAGGCCTGCCTGCGCCATTGTCAGGGATACGCCAGAAGCATTCAAGTCAGTGTAGCGGGCCCCATCCTTCCCGAACCGGATGGTGTCGGTGTAACCGATCTTCTCACCAGCATAGAACGCACCAACCAGCCAGTTGACCTTGCCCGCCTGGCCATTGAAGCGCACTTCTTGGGTATGGGTTTTAAAGTCCAGCAGGAAATCATCACGATAGGCACGATCCATGCCGCTGAAATCAATGTCTTGGTCGCGGGCGGTGCCCCAGTCGCGATAGGAACCAATCCAAGTCAGCTTGTTGGCGCCAAGGTCCCAATTGAGTTCAGTAGAAATCCCCCACTCATCAACGATTTCACTCGTCTCGCCTCCGGGCGTCACGGCAACTTGGCGCGCCTCAGGGTCGACGGTTGGGACACCAGTCAATCCGCTCAGCCCGGCAATCGAATTAATGCCGCCGGTCAGGCCCGCTTTGGTCTCAACATGCACGCCAAAGCAACATAATTCGTCAGTACCTGCGGCATCGACAATCACGCGCAGTGTCGCTGCATCGCCAATTTCGCTCAGTGACTGGCCACGCAGGAACCAGCGATTGCGATCATTCAGCGTTTTTCCGCTGTTGACATCGGTGAGCGACCCGTCACGCGAGGTATATCCACCTTCCAAGCGCAGCGCTGTATGCTCAGTAACCGGACCAGTGATGCCCAGATTGACGAGCATATGATTGTAATCGCCATACTCAATACGCCCATATGTTGTTTGCTCAAACTTTGGTCCAGCGGTTACAACTGACACTGCCCCGGCGGACGTGTTGCGCCCATACAAAGTTCCTTGAGGTCCGCGCAAGACTTCAATCCGCTCCAGTTCTGGAAGCTCCGCAAGCGCGACGCCGGATCGGCTGCGGTAGACACCATCAATGAATACACCAACGGCAGCCTCAAAGCCCGGATTGTTAGAGCCTGTGCCGATGCCGCGGATAGCAATCGAAGTGCCTGCTGCGTTAGACTCCCCGGTCGCCACTTTGTAGCTGGGTGCCACTTGCTGCAAACTGCGCACGTCCGTTACGCCAGCATTTTGTAGGGTTGCCCCGGTTACAGCCGTTACAGCAACGGGGATATCCTGAATGGCCGCTTGGCGACCGGTTGCGGTCACGATGATAACTTCAGGCGCGTCACGAAGATCCTCGCGAACTTGTGGCGCTCGGTCTTGTGAAAAGGCTGGAGACGCCAACATAATGACTGAAGTCATGCCGGTCAAAATGGTTGTGCGAAGTGCCAGTTTCTTTTCCATGTCATTTCCCTCCTGGGTTACGTTGACGTTTTTTGTCCGAGTTCACCGAATGAAAAGGGCTAAGTCGTTCCTGACTGACGTTTGTTGTCGATTGTGATGGTATCTTTGAGTTCTCCGAAGTTTCTCCCTCGACTGCGTGACTTCTTTTGGATCGGTTATTTGTGTGCCTTGGGCCGCTAGGCAGGCCAGCAGCGCCCACCGACAACCGAATACGCGAGGCTATGAACGAAACCACGACCAACCCAGAGCGGGCTCAGCTCGCCAAGCTCGTCCATCTGGCTATCACCAAACTCAAGGGTGGCTTGTCCCGCGAAGACCTGGCCCAGCTCCTGCGCGTCGATGTCGGCCTCATGATATTCGTGGATCGTCGGTTGGGTCGGATCAATAGCTGGCCAAAGACGCGAGTGAACAAGTGGTGCGGCCAGATAGGGCGGCAACATGGGCTTGGTTTCGTCCAGACTGACCGAGATTGAAATACGTCGCTGCCCATTGGATGAGGCATGGGCATAGAATGCATTGCCAAGCTGCTTTCTGGCACCCTTCCCTACGGCAACCGCTCGCGTCATCGAGATGGTCCCGAGTTTTTTGGGAAAGCCTTGGATCAGCCCGCGGACCAGTGAAACATCATTGTCGACCCAGATGTAAGGCACACGAATGACGGCTCGACCTTGATAGGTGGCGTAAAGCCCCACAACGACTTCGCGATACTGGGCCATGCCGGGTTCCTCGCGCAGTCGTGGATCATTGTCCGCGCTAGAGACCCATTCGCAGAATAAGACCGCACCGGCACCGTCTGGATGGGGCTCAAAACCATCTGGCATGAGGCGCGCCACTGCAGCACGATCGGCGGTGAATTCCGCGCCGATAACCTCGCCCGAATAATGCCAAGGAGGTGGTGCAACGAGCGAAGAACGCCCTGTTGCTGTTTGGGGAAGTGTCCATCCTTGCAGCGTCATTGAACGTCCTTTCGCGGGTTTTGGGATTGTTTGGTGAGTTCGGCCTGAAACTCGGGAGACGTGGACCGGACGATGTAAATCCCCTGGTTCTTGTCGCTGATGTATGCATAGCCACGCGCGTCAACGATCACGTCCTCGGTCTGAGTTAGCAGTGTAGTTGGAAGCGGACCGAGCCTGTGGCGGGGGTCACGGGGCAGGAAGTAGCCAATCTCGCGCACCGCTTTCGGATCGGTTGTGTCATAGAGCCTCAGACCAGCGGAAAAAGACGCAGAGAAGGTCAAGCGATCAGATTGGAACAGATGAGGCTCAAGATTGCTATGGTGCTGGTTGTGCACGCCGGCCCGGCCCGAGCGTTCGCAAAAGCTTTTGTAGGGTGCATCTGGGGGAGGTTGTTCGAGCGGGAAGGTTGAAATCAGTTTAGGTCTGGTCTCATCCGAGATATCGACCATAGCAGTATAGGTGCTGCCAAGATCATCGGGTTCGCAACGCTCATTGTGCGCCTCTGAATTGATTACTGCCAAGCCACGTGACTTGATCGGAATGAAGCTATGAACGCCCTGGACGGTTCCCATGTCGTCCGGCAAAGTCAGGCGTCCAACTTCCTTTGGCTTTGTGATATCGGAAATGTCGAGAATGATAGCTCCACCGATGCCATAGGGCAGATAAGCGCGATTACCTTCCACATGGGCTGGACCATGCAGATAATAGCCCTTGCGACGCGGGGTCGCACCGGAGCCTATTTTCTGCTCCGGCAGTGACCAGACAGCAACCTCTTTCGGTTTGGCCGGGTCTTGTAAATCGAGGATGACCAGCACGTGACCAAGATAGCCTGGACGCGTTGCCGCCAACATGGCGTAGCGTCCACCATTGTAGAAATTCCGGTGAGCGCCCTTGGCACCCGATGCCCAGCTGCTTAGAAGCTTTGGCGTAATCGGATCCTTGACGTCCCAGATCATCACGCCTTCAGGGCCCTTCTTCCAAGGCTTGGCGACAGGCCGGCCCGAGATCGCGCGCCAAGCAACCCAGGATAACGTATGAAAAGGCGCGCCGTGGAGAAGTTCAACCAGTGGCGGCTCAAGCGAGGTAATCATCAGACCATCGCTGACCTGAACTTGAGCCGCCATGCTAGCGTCCGGAGAAGGAAGTGTTGTTACCAAGACAGGCTTTTTCGGATCGGTCACGTCGAGGATCATCCATCCCGCGTCCCAAAGTCCTGCCAGATAGAGATACCAGCGACCATCAACGGTCTGCATCGCCATTTTGAACCCGGCGCGACCTTCAAGGTCGTGATAGGCAATCTGTTCGAAATTCTTCGAGTAAGTCCGTTCGGTGAGTTGTGGTGCCTCGGCCCTCTTGACACCCAGCGCTACAGCGCCAGCCCCACTAACTAAGGTCACAGCTAGTCCGGCCGCAAGCCATTTGCGTTTGCCCATTACAATATCATCCCCCTTTGGCCCCGTGTTCCAGTGCCCCGCCTTTGCGCTTGCCCAAGGCCTCATTGGACTATGGCAAAGCCTAATTCTTTTCGTTTTGACTAGTTTGATGGGCGCGCGATTGCCTCGGCTCGAACCTTGATGGCCTGGTCCATGGCCGAAAAGCCTAACTCGGTTTTGTCAAGGTAATTGGCGCGGAAGTACGGAACCAACAGACCAACAAACGTTTCGCCATGGATAAAGACGGTGCCGCCGTCAGCCGCCGGTTCCAGTTTAAAGAAGTGATTGCCGACCAGCATGCCTGGCACCGCAAGGCTGCCACGCCACGTGAATTCCCTGTTGGGATTGACGACGACCACCAATGGCGTAAAGCGGGTTGGCTTTGATCCAGGAGGTGCCGCAATCGCAACCTTGAGGCGCGTGCCAACAACCATTTTTCCTTCGATGCTGGTGATAAACGGATTCCACTCAGGGAAGGATGCAAATTCACTGAGAACGGACCAGACCACTTCAGGAGGAGCGCTGATTTTTGTCTCGCTGCGCATGGTCAGTGTGAAAAGGCTGTTGCCGCGCGGTTGCGAGGCTGCGGCCGCGCCTGTGGCCACTACGAGCAAACCGAGAATTGCCGCAAGTGCAATACCAAAGCGTTTGAACAGTTTCATGAGTTTTCCTTCCCAAGGTTTGTGGCGTGAAATTCTAAAGGACGCGTCGCGGGTCGCCGTCGGTTTAACTGGCCGAGGTGCGTATCGGCAAAGCCGGTCGCGTATTTGAGGCCAAAGCCGAGCATCCGGTCGATGCCGATGTGAGCAATCCAGATCAGGCTTATTTGAAAAGCCAGATCACTTTTGACTGTCAGGGCCACACAGCAGATCAGAAGCGGCAGCGCGTAATTATGGGTCAAATTATACAAGAATGCCCCCAGTCTGGCATCTCTCAAGTAACCCAATATAGCGAGATCTGGCACAAGAATGAGGGCCAGAAACAAGCCAAGGCTTCCTTCCCCATGATAGTATAATCCGATTGCCGCAAGCGAGACGACAGCGGCTTCAACTCTCAGTAGCCAACGAACAGAGGCTTCCGCACCGCCTCGAAAGCTGACTTTGACCTTCGACTGTGTGGTATCTGTCATGTTTTTTCCTCCGTTGCAGTCAATGCTGCACAAACTTGTCACAAAAGATTGCTTGTCGATATTGTATAAATCCGTTCAATGGATCATCATAATTTGATGAACCACCATCTTCCCTCGTGGGACCACCTCGCCATGTTTCTGGAAGTCATGCAGGGCGGGAGCCTTTCGGCGGGCGCACGCGCCTTGAACGTGGCCCAGCCAACCGCGCGCCGACAGATTGAAGAGCTTGAACAGACTTTGGGGACGCCCCTGTTCACGAGGTCGCGGTCGGGCTTGAAACCAACCATCGCCGCAGAGGAGCTTTTGCCATACGCTGAAGCAATGGCGGCGGCGGCGGCGGCGGGTGCGCGAACGGCCTCAGGTGCCGGAACAGACGAAGGTGGGACGGTTCGGGTCACTTGTAGCGAGATCGTTGGTGCTGAAGTGCTTCCAACCATCATTTCGACTTTTCAAACAGCAAACCCTGGAATCGCGATCGAGCTTGTCGCGACAAATCTCACCGAAGACCTGCTCCGCCGCGATGCAGACATCGCCATTCGAATGGCACGACCTAAGCAATCGGCCTTGCTTGCCAAGCGCCTCGCCAGCGTTGAAGTCGGCCTCTACGCCACTGGTGCCTGCCTTGAACAGGCAGGTCCGATCACGACGTTGCGGGACTTTGAAGCCTTTCCGCGACTGATCGGTGATGATCGCAGCACAACATTGATCGATGCATTTGCGGCGCGTGGCCTTTTACTGGGCCGAGAACACTTTAAGTTTCGAGCAGATGGCGATCTGATCAAGCTGGCAGCCTTGCGGGCTGGTTTGGGGATCGGGATATGCCAGAAACAGATCGCCTCAAAGGACTCCACCCTGGTGCGCGTGTTCCCGGAGCTCAGCATGTCGCTGGAAGCGTGGGTTGTAATGCATGAGGATCTCAAACGTGTTACAAGGTTCCGTAAGGTCTTCGACCATCTCTCAAGTGCGATCAAAAGCTACTATAACAATTAGTAGAATGGGCTGGTCACGGTTTTCTGCCAGTGAAGGTGGGTAACCAAGCCTATCAACCGGGCTACAAGACTGGCGCATACACAGGTTTTTCTGCTGTATCGCTATGGGTTTGTGGCGCGCACTCCAACATCATCTGGCCGTACGGGTAAGGCGGCCTCGTACCGCTCTGAAATCGCAATGTCTGGTTTAGAGCCCAACAAATGACAGCGTAAACATCCACCATTGGCGGATACGGTTGAAAAACTCCCCATCCGCGCTGACACGGAAATTCAGCGAATTGAAAAAGCAATGGCTGATCGGCGGGAAACATCCATCAGATCAGGCTGGGAGCGCCAGTGAGTGCCCAATGAAAAACTCGTGGCTCCCCCCGCGTCAATTGTCGTAATCGAACTCAGCGGCCCAATTTTTCTTCATAATTACTCAAAAATTGACTTTTTCAAAAGTATCGGTGCAAAGCTATAAACAGCAGTGACAAAGTGTACCACTGATTGGTAATTTTTTACCCCGCCAAGTGGCACAATTTTACTCTGCTATTGACAGCCTTGTTTCCCTACGCCCCAGTTATCAAGCGCGCTGGTGCTTGTTGCTCGCAGCCGGGTCGGTGCCGCAGCCTTCGCGCTTTCTTTCCGGTCGATGCTGCCTGCCTCCGTCAAATTTGGCGAATGGAAAGCAGGGGTCCGGGCAGAGGATGCAACCTACGGCCTGATCATTCTGGCGCAAATAGTTGCGCTCGGTATCGGCGTTGGCCTATTGGGCGCTTTACTCGATTTGGTGGGCTATCGGGCAATTGTCATGCAGAACCCCGCGACGCTTAAGATGCTACAGGCCCTGTTGACACTGCCTACCGCCCTCTATGGGCAGAGCTCGATTGGCTGCGTCGCCATTTATCCGCTAGACGCCCGAACGCGTGCGCGATTAGTCCGCTTCATCGCCCAGCGCGCTCGGCACATGCATCCGCTTTGATTTACAGGAGAAACTGTCGCCCCGGATCATTCTGCAAGACCGGCTCATCCTGGCCGGCAGGATAGGCGAGCGCACCGTCTGGCGCATACTGGAGAACATAGCTTTTGCGAACTCCTGCGGTCAGATTGGGACCGGTCCGGTGAGGTGTGAGAGACGAGAAAACCACTATATCACCCTTTTGCGCTGGCACACATATTGCGCCCTCGGGATTGTCAAGGCATTGCCAGCCAAGCTCAGTAAGTTCATGGCTGATCGTCCCTAGCCGGTGCAGGCCAGGTACGACCCACGGACAGCCATTGTCCTCTGTGGCATCGTTCAGCGCGACCCAGCAAGTAAGATACTGCTGTGGCTCGGTAAAGGCATAACCATTGTCCTGATGCCAAGGGAATTCATCAGAATTGCCTGGCTTCTTATAAACAGCCTGGTCCCAATAGAGACGTGATCGCGGGCCTATAATGTCCTGGCAAAGTTTCTGGAACACTAAGTGCCGACTGAAGGCCTTAAGCGTATCGGACTTCTCGACGAGATGGACAGTGAAGGTGATTGCACCGGCCTTCGCAATCATCAGCCGTCCATTGGGCTGTTCGCGCAACCAAACCTCTATCTGATGTTCGAATGGCTCGATCGCATCTGCGACGGCGTCAACCTCTTCAGGGCTGAAGGCACCTTTGAGCAGGAAAAACCCCAGTTGATCATACTGTAGGGCTTGCTCTGCTGTGAGGATGGCATAAGGCGGCAAGGTGGGTCGCCAGATGAACTGCTTGTTGCGCGGATGTAAATCGACCATAAAGCAGAATCCTTTTTGGATAGGGTGCAGATTTTACTATCCAAGTGGATATATAAATTTATGGATCGTTTCAAGAGGCAGATATTGGCAGACGAGAAGCGCATATACCGAACCGACAAACGCAGGCAGCAAAAGCTGGAAACGCGGATCCGAATCCTAGATGCTGCACTGGATCATTTTTCGAGACGCGGTTTCGAAGCCGCTGCCGTTCGTGATATTGCTGCGGATGCGGGCGTTACGCATGCCGTTATCCGCTTGCATTTCGGGACCAAAGACCAGCTTTGGCGTGAAGCCGTTTCGCAATTGTTCGCCCGGTTCGAGCAGGAGATGGCCGACCCGCCGGAAGAGCCTACGTCGGCCACTCCATCCCTTGCCCAGTTCATCCGGCGCTATGTCCTTTATAGTGCGCGTCATCCTGAACATGCACGCATCATGATGCATGAATCTATGGAGCCTAGCGAGCGACTATCGTGGATGGTCGACACCTATGTCATTCCCGCCCATCGCCGGGTGATGCCGGCACTCGAATGGGCCGTTCAAGGTAGGCGTCTCCCAGCGATGTCCTTGGTTTCGCTGATCTATATCATATCTTCGAGCGGCCAGTCACTGTTTATGCTGGGTGCCGAGGCCAAGCTGATTTATGGGATAGACGTTGCAGCACCAGAAACTATCGACCAGCATGTGGCGGCGGTTCTGGCGCTTTTGCGCATCTCAGACGGGTCAACAGTGGGTGCTGACCGTCAGTCAGAAGGTGCGATCGGCATCGCGTGACGCCCACTGGAAATAGCCACAGCGCTGGCAATTTGGATATCTCCGGACCTCGTACCGTGGGCCGTCGTGCTGGCCTGCCTTGTCACGCTCCTCCTGCTTCCCTTTTTGAACAGATTTGGCCCGCACGGGGGCAGCAGACTTCCATTCGCTCCGGGGCTCGGCCTAGGATTCGGAGTGTGCCCTATAATACAACTTGCGTGTTCCTGATACCGTCACCGATTGCCGGTTGCATTCCTTCATGTCGACAAACCCTGCCGCCGGGCCGGGCTATTTGAAAATGATCAGGTGCGATTTTGTGTACTTTTCCTGGACATTATCACGCACTAATGATGCATATATTGCTTTTTTGGATTAATATCACGCATATATGCTGCAGATTAGGACATCTTCCATGTTGCAGCTTACAGACATTGCCGAACAAATTCGTGAAGCAAGGAAGGCGCGGAAGCTCTCGCAAGCCGCGCTGGCAGAACGCGCCGGCATTAGCCGTGCGCAAATCGAGCGGCTAGAAAACGATAAACTTGGTGATATGGGGATTGTGCTCATCTTACGTGTCCTTAGGGTCCTCGACCTTGATCTTACGCTTCAAGCCTTCAACCATGGTCGCCCGACCCTTGACGATCTCGTAAAGGATAATGGCGGATGATCCAGGTCTGGACCGGGAGCCGTGACTGCCACCTAGCTAGCGGCGTGTTGGACCGTAGTGGTTCAAGTGGGTCGACATTTGCCTATACGCCGCCACTTGATCATAGCCGATCAGTCTCTCTGACCATGCCCAGTCGGCTACCATCTTGGAATTGGCCCGTTGGCCTTGCTCCTATTTTCGAAATGAATCTGCCTGAAGGTGCTCTACGCGAGAGGCTGCAGCGCCAGTTTGGCAAAGCAATTGGCAGGTTCGATGATCTAGATCTTCTTGCAATCACTGGGCGCGCACAATTGGGGCGACTACGCTATTCGCCTTTTGGCGAAAGTCTTGATCAGGCAGTCCCGTTTCAATCGGTTGACGAGATTTTGCCGGCGCGTCGGCAGGATGGCCTCTTCGATTATCTCATGCAGCGACACGCGGCCCAATCGTGGATTGCCGGCGTTCAAGGGCAGTCCAAAGCGAATTTGGCCGTCGCCACCGGCTTTAGAGATGGTGCATTCCTTGCGAAACGCACTCTCGACGGCCAGAAGGCGTTTTGACCAAGTTTTGCGCTTATCCGATGGTAGGAACCGGAGTTTCGCACTTGGTCTAAAGTCTACAATCTCTCTGGTTTGGCCCGTCGATAACCAGGCACCGATTTGTCGGCTCTAATTCTTACTTGCCATGCGATATCGTGTCGGGGGCATGTCTTTGGCTTTAATGAAGGCGCGGGTGAATGAGGGGATAGAAGTATAACCGCAGTCCCGCGCAATGTTTGAGATCGAGCGAGTGCTAGTTCTTAAGTGGTTTGCAGCCCGATCCAGCCTCACCTTGGTCACATAGGCCATTGGCGTCTCACCGATCAGGCGGTGGAATGCCTCGGCAAATGATGATCTGGACATACCCGCTTCCTCAGCAAGTCTATCCAATGACCAAGGATCACCCGGATGTGAATGGATAACGACTAAAGCCCGTCTGAGTTTCGGATCGTTGATGGCCGATAGCCATCCAACCTTATCAGAGCTACGCTCAGCAATGGCTTGGACAGCGGTTACAAACAATATCTCGCTCAGACGACGGAGGACGGCTGATCGACCTAACCTTTCGGCATGATATTCCGCCCTGCAAAGCTCGACCAGCGAGGCTAGCTTCTTGTGGTCGGACGCCGGCAACACTACCAATGGGGCGGCACCGCTGAGAGCAATACCGGGTAGAAAATCCGCTGTTTTAAAGCTGGCTGTAATCAGACAGGTCAGCGCGCCGCTACCCCCATAATCAAGCCGCACCAATTGCCGGTCGCTGCGATCAATATCGGGCAATTCGCGTGCAGGAATAGATCTGACCCCCGCATCTGAACTTAGCGTGTGCGGCGTATCAAGTGGCAGGAAAGCCACATCTCCCGATTCAAGAGACTGCGCCGGGCCGCCATCTGCCAATTCAATCCAACAGCGCCCGTCCAGAATGGCATGAACAGCCGCCAGGCGCCCACCTGGCAGCTCAATGCCCCAAGGCGCGGTCAACCGGCTTTCGCAGAAGAACCACCCTTCGAATTGAATATCGCTTAGAGCCGCTGTTAGTGCATCCATTCTTGGACTCCAGGATAAAAATTTAGGATTAATCGACACCGATCCTACGATAACGTCTCGCCGAGATCAAGATTGGTATCTGGAGATCCGAATGAGAGCCCCTGTAAAGACCCGTCGAACTTTCTTGAATGTAACACTTGCCGCCATGACCTCCATACTCATGCCCGGACGCCTGGTTGCCTCGGAGACACTAGCGCCCACGCCGGAGTTAACTCGTGGGCCGTTTTACCCACCGGCACCAACGGGCCTTCCCCTGCTGCGGTCCCGAGCTTTTGTGCCCCAGCCTTTGACTAACGATCTGACCAAGACGACAGCCCAGCGCCGCGCCCAGGGCCGTCAAATCTATGTCTCCGGCACTGTAACTGATACCGTTGGCAGGCCCTTGATCGGCGCTAGGGTAGAGATCTGGTCAGTGAACGCCAAAAACATCTATCTGGTCGAGGATGGCGGCGCATCTGACCCCGGATTTGCGGGGTTCGGCATGACCGTGACCAACGATGAGGGGCGCTATACGTTCCGGACTATTCGGCCGGAGGGTTATGATCGCTATCTCGGCTTAATCCGTCGTACCGCCCATATTCATTTCTTGGTCCAAGTGAACGGCGCAAGAACATTTTCAACCGAAATGTGGTTTGCCGACGAGCCCCGGAACCGGATCGACAGCTTTTTCAAGCGAGTGACTAACCGGCGGATAAGGGCGCGCATGGCGGTTGAACTTAGGCCAGTCGATGGAATCGATCACGCGCAATTCGATATCGTGCTGGCACCTGAATTTGCCGGGAGGGCCGTTTGATGCAGATCGCAGTTATTGGAGCGACCGGATTGACTGGACAGGAAGTGCTGCATGCCGCCAAGGTTCGAGGCATCGCTGCCACAGCAATTGTTCGGGACAGATGGCGCCTTTCCGCACCCGCTGAGCGCATTATTGAACTACCTGACTTGAGTCAGATCAACGCACTTGAAAGGGCACTTTCGGAAGTCGACTGTGTGATTGTAACGGTTGGCATTACCCGCAAAACTCGCTCGCCCTGGGCACCGCTTGTCTCCCCCCCAGATGTCTGCTCGCAGGTGGTCGGCACTTTAGTGGAGGCACTGAAGGCGCAGGAGGTGCCAAAAAGACTAATCTACATGAGCACATTCGGAGCATCGGAGCAGTGGCGTGAATTACCTTTATGGATTCGTGGTCTGATTTATACTTCAAATGTTTACATCGGCTATCGTGATCACACCGCTGCCGAGCTCAAACTGCGCAATTCAAATCTGGATTGGACAATTGTGCGCCCAACCGCACTGAGCGAAGGAAGGGAAACAGAGTGGATTGAAGCACAATCAGACACAAGCGTAATGAGCAAGATTTCGCGCGTGGCCGTTGCCAGCGCATTGCTCGACATCTACCAAAAGCGTCGATCATCCCAAATTATTTCGATCACGGGGGCTTCAGGTTGACCTGACGTTCGATATTGTTCCACACATTATGCTCAATTGACCAAGTATCTGGCTTTGAGCGTGATCGATCGAAGATTTTTCTTGAAGCGATCCGCAATAGGCCTAATCGTGTTAGCTATTGCACACCGAGCGACCAGGCGGGCTGCTGAAGAAATTGAACGTCGCTTTAGAATCCAAGCTTATAAGAAGTGATCCAGCCCCTAGGAATCCAGCCCCTAGGAATCCAGCCATGAGTCTGCAGGACATTCGACCGAGTTCAAGAGCAACTATCCTGACAACTGATAAACGTCTGCTTTTGAGAAACCGCCAACCCACCCCAAACGACCACCCTTGGCGCATTTGAGAGCGTTGAACAAGATTCACAATTGATGTTTGGAGAAAGTAGGCGTTGAAAAGTTGGCCTTGAATCTGCGGTTGCGCGTAGGGAACATTTCTTAAATTTAGCTGCCCGCATTTCTGTCCCAGCCGACCGGCACCCAGGCCAACCCTGACCACTTTTCGTGGCAAACAGCGCGGTCTTTGAAGACTTAAAACACGCTAGCGCACTACGTGTCTTCACGGAATCTCTAGTGGATTTCCGCGCGTTCGGCTTCTGAGTCATCCCGCTGGCTGGTCGGCAGTTCCGGCCGATGTCGCGGGCAAGCAGGATTGATGCCAGTCGACCAGGTTACATCGATGAATCTCGGCCAGAAACAAACTTGACGCCGCTTGGCGGTTGGAGCCCGTGCGGCAAGCGTCTGCGCATTAGGACGCCTATTGGCTGTTTAAAGACTATGAACTCCATCGAAAGCTCGCACCGCGACGGGACTACAGGATCCTAGCTGCTGGACGGCCGGATCAACGGCGAAGCCTTTTCCAACCGGGTCAAGCGTGAACTAATCGCGAGCATAAAGCCGGACGACATCGTGAACGTCGACAAGCTCCATAGCCACAAGGGAAAGGCGTAGGAGCGCTGATCAGCACCTTCACCCCAGCCGGATGTGCCAACCATCCCTGAACCTCCAGGTGCGCTTCCATTTAAACATGTCTCAATCTGGCTAAACCCCTGACACCGCGTTAACTTGGGGCAATAGGTATCGACCGTCTAACATGCTGGGTTGCGGGTTGTAGGCGCGTAAGATCAAAGCAAACCGAGTTCCCGTAGCCGGAAGCCAATTTGACCGCCTATCTTCGCCTGGGTCAGGACCACCGAGCCAAATCGTGAGTGACCCGTCTGTCTCGGTACGTAAGCCGGGTGTCCGGTCGCCGATGGCATGTCGTCCGAGGGGGTTTGGTGAGAAGAAGAGACGACCATCATCGAGCGCTTCGTAAAGACTTAGTGACCAGAAAGCCCTTGCAGGTGGTGCAGCACCAGGTTCGAACCTGAGGACAAATGACTTGTCCGAGGGAAAGGTAGCAACGCCATCCTGAGCAACCGCTCGAAAGTATGCCGCCTCACGCAAAGGCAGTGCTCCAAGTCCCCAAACAGAGATTGATGCACGATAAAGATAATCGTTGCCAAAGTCGCCAAGATGCGCCTCTGGATAAATCCAACCGGATATGGGGGTACTCGCTGCTAAACGTTTTGTTATACGAGCTCTGGCGTCTTTTATCCCGTTAACAGCTAACGTTAGGCGGGATTGGGGGGCATTTGCCAGACCCTCAGACGTTAGCTCCGCCCGCTCCCAACGATCTCTAAGTTGATGTTCTCCCGGAAGAGGTGGTGCTTCGGCTTCCAGCAGTCCAACTATTGCTTGCAACTCGCTAAGAGGGTCAGTAGGCGCAGATACAGGATCAGGTGGCGGCAACTGATCTCCCAAGATTCGTAGCCCATCCTGAAATTCGTGGGCAAGTTTAAGGTCGTCAGCGTTCGAGACTAGCGTCCGGACCTGCGCCCACACCCAGGGTGTTGGTGCAATGATCTCGTCGCCTGTCGTGGGCCCGTCAGGTGCGACTAGACGGACACTACCTGATTGCCCGAGCGTTTGCTCTGGCCCAAGAACAACAAAATTGTTGGTGAACATATCCAGGAATGTGACAGAAAAGTAACGGCCAGTCGCATTGGGATAAGTTAGCTCAACCGGGCCTTTTCGCAAATCTAGCCACGCAGAAGAGTAAAGAGTGTCATTATTTGGGGTAGTTACCTTTCGCGACGACGAGTCAGCTAGCTTACGAACATGTCGCCATTGGTTTGCTGCTTTACCTATGGTTCTCTGCCGCGCTCGCGCCATTTCGAGGACTGGCAGACCATAGAGATAAAGATCACCGCACGAAGCATCGAAGGGGCTCAGATCGGCAGTCAATAATGACGAGCACCCGCCAAGATTAGCCAACCCGAGCGCGGACGCATAGCGTAACAACATTCGCCTGTCCGGCAATTGGAGTCCCTTAAATCCTGCATCCCCGTCAGCCAGATAGCTCGCACAGTCAGAACGAGTGTTTTGCAGCTTCATCATGGCTCAGATAGGGTTTTTCTACGTTTGCGCTGGACGAAATCAGTGACTGTCGAAACGTGGCCATGACCAAGGGCGCTTTTACTTAGCTCCATCGCCCGCGCAACACCTTGGGAATGCATTGCTCGCGCATGTAAGAATGCGGCTGATGCATCGCCATTCGCTATCAGCTTGAAGAGCTTTTGGTATCCCTTGAGATCCTTCAGCCGCATATCGCGAGTTGCAATGGCCATGTATCCATAAAGCTCTGCAGCACCAATGCTAAGATCTCTTATTGACTGAGCTAGCCGGCCGGACCCAACAATGACATTCATTTGAGCAACATAACGATATGTTGCGACTTGGAACCTGCGAGGAGTTGTCTCTGGACATCGAGCAATCTCCTCCAATTCCTCTAACTCGCGCCGCAGAGCCATAATACTCGTTGGCGTGGCAGCCTTTGCACATCGCTCCGCAAGAAGCGCGAACAAGACCTCCCGGACGGAGAGCAGATCCTGAACTTCACAATCATCAGGCCTTATGACAAAAGCACCGCGCTGCGGCACGATCTTGACGAGCCCCGATGACTCCAACAATCGCAATGCTTCCCTGAGCGGGCCACGGCTAACTCCAAATCGCTCCGCGAGCTCCACCGTCCCAAGATGTGAACCGGGAAGAGCCTCGCCAGACTGGATCATCCAACGAATCTTGCGCGCCAAAGAAGGTGGACTACGATCATCATCTGTATCGGACATTAATCCAAAATCCTGTTCAGTTGCCGCCCTTTTCACCCTGCCCCGACAGGCTGGCTATCCGACCAAGGCGATCAGTAAATTTGAGTGATCCGCGACGCTAAAACCACCCTCGTAAGAAATGAATAACCTAATATGAAGACATTTTCAATGTAATATGTTGACATATTGCGGCCTGCTGCGGGATCGTGTCCCATGGCGTGGTGTAACAGCGGCGTCATGATGTAGCCGGTTTAGGGCTGAGTTGATCATGTTCAGGGGACTGCGCTGAGCATGACGATGGGATCA
>VYLG01000039.1_pt1 | contig 53129 bp, 58 predicted proteins | sample 5114351 | NCBI WGS metagenome assembly VYLG01 (sample SAMN12291798, study PRJNA351875) | freshwater metagenome | isolation source: freshwater lake | place: USA: Michigan, Kent Lake | collected 2013-08-15
CAACTCGGGCCCTTGAATTCGAAGAATGGTGGGACACGCCGCCGGAGGCAGTTTTCAAGCCACGTCAACGCGTCTCCCGAGACGGGCAACAAAGGTCAGGCGGGTAAGTCAGACCATTCAAAGGAGATCAAGGACCAGCTTGGCTTAGGCCAATACGACAACTATCGTCGCCTCTGGGAGAGGCATGCTGAGATCAAGACCTCAAGACCAATAGCAAGCTTTGCGAGCTGTCCTGCGCATCCAACAGGAGTGCAATCTAGAAGACCAAGGCTTAGCGCCCATGCCTGCTAGAAGAACAGCATAGTAAGGCGTTATGGTCAAAGCCAATATCTACTTAGCGCCCATTCGATGGGGCAACGGGAAGACACCCTGCGGCTTACTGCACTGCAGCGGCCCTAACCGCGCTTGATGCTTAATGCTAGGCGGCCTCAGGAAGTATAGGTGTGCTAAGGGTCGCAGTCTGGCAACCAGCGCCGGAGTTACGGACAATAGCTCCGCGAATGGATTGAAGAAACATTTATATCTGATCCGGTTTGTGCTTCAGCGCTTGAATTAGCCTAAAGCAGACATTCCGCCTTGAGCCGAGGGTTGCCGTTTAGGGCGGGTTGGCTGGCGCTTCCAAAGCAGACAATGATTGTTGCGAATAATGCGTACGCTCCGAGTTTAATGACTGTGTTTGCTCCACGAGAAGTTCGGGCCAAACCCCCTCGTCCAGCCAAGGAAAATTACGGCAAAAAACTCTAATTCCAAATGGTCCAAGTTTCAGTTAGCAGAGCACTCTGCCTTGCAAAGTCTTCGGATCATAAGTAAGTTAATCATTCAAGCGAGGCCCTTACGCGCCAGGTCATATCCCGCGCAGCAACCTCTTCGCCACAGCAATCGCAGACAAGACGCGGCTGGCTGTCATTGCCGCACTTCTTGTGAACAAGTGTGAGTGGTGGCTCAGAAGAATTATTGAGCCAACGATCCCCCCAACGCATCAGGGCTACGATAGCCGGATAAAGGTCGAGGCCTTTTACCGTGAGATGATACTCGTTGCGTGGCGGATGGTCACTGTAGCGTCGCCGCTCGAATATGCCCGCCGAGACAAGCTTCTTGAGCCTATCGGTCAAGATGTTCGGGGAAACGCCAATAGCACGTTGGAATTGGTCAAATCTTCGCACGCCGAAAAACGCCTCCCGCAGAAGCAGAAAGCTCCACCGATCACTGACCTCATTGAGTGCGCGTTCGACCGAGTCCTCCAAAAGACGCGGAGAATTGTCGACGGGTAGGGTAACTTTCATATTGACAGCCTCTAAATTATCACTATCTTTTTGATAGTGACTAGGTCCTACTTTGTCAGCAAGGCTGAGCATTAAAGGAGGAAATCATGGATTCGCATAAAGTTCGAGAGGCCCAAGAGCGCCCGCTGCCACAGTTCACAGACCTCGTGTTTGAATCGGATGGACCGATTGCGCGAATTACGCTCAACCGTCCGGAAGTAACTAACGCGCTTTCGATCCGGTTGTCAGACGATTTGACCCGCGCAGTCGAATATCTTCGCGATACACAAGATACAAAAGTGGTGGTTATTGGTGGCGCTGGTGGCAATTTCTGTGCTGGAGATGATCTGACCGAAATGGGGGCGGGCCAATGGGGTGATGCCAACCAAGTGATGCGTCGCGTTCGGCTTTACCAACATATGGCCAACACACTCGAGGAGCTCGACAAGGTCACCATCGCCGCGGTGGATGGATATTGTGTTGGCGGCGGTCTTGAAATCACAATGGCATGCGATTTCGTGATCTGTACGGAACGCGTGAAGTGGGGCATGCCCGAAGTTGACTGGGGCATCACACCAGGCTGGGGCGGAACCACCCGCATGGCGCGTCTTATCGGCCGACGCATGACAAAGGAAGTCAATTTGCTTGGAGCACTACACCCCGCCCGCCGCGGCGTTGAACTGGGCCTGTTCAACAGGGTTGTCCCAACTGCTGAACTCAATGCTGAAACACAAAAGCTGATCGATCTTCTGCTCACAAAGAACCAGCAAGGTGTTCGGCAGTTGAAATTCATGATCAACAAGAATGTTGAAGCTGATCTCTACACGGCTCAGGGCTTTGAGGCGATGGGTGCTGCTTTGACTTCTGCTGCCCTTGGCTGGTGGAAGATTGAAGATGCCGACGGTCAGCACGGCTGGGCGAGCTATCACGCGCGCGATCCAAATAGTGAAATCCGAAAACGGCGCGAGGCTGCGAAGGATTTCTGGGTCGACTAAAGCCAATACTGCTGAAACTCAAAGGCGGCACATCAAATGGGAATTGAGGTTTTCGCTGCAGTTGCAGCAGCGCTGCTTACATCTTTACTTGTCCTCCCGCTTTCGCTCGGGGCGGTCGGACCCATCGGCTTGCCGACCCTGCTTGGAAATAGGGAAAACATGCCCGAATTAACAGGCTGGCGTGAGCGCGCTCGACGCGCCCACGCCAATGCTCTGGAAAGCCTTCTGCCTTTTGCGATTGTCGCAATCGCTGTGCAACTTGCCGATGCTTCCAATGAGATATCAAGGCTTGCGTCACTCGCATTTCTCGCTGCGCGTGTAATCCATGGCTTGTCGTATCTATCAGGCGTACTCGGCCTTCGGACTCTCGCTTGGAACGCCGGCTTAATAGCCACGTTCGCCACGGTTTTTCCCTTCGCAAAAAGTCTGCCCTTTTAATCTTAACGGGTATGAATGCCCCAAAATTCGCCTGACCGGTCTTGATGAAGTCCGGTTGTTATGAATGTGTCGTGCTATAATCTTCGACCTCATCAATGCCGAAAGCAAAACTAAGCGCTTGGCGAATTGTGCGATTTCAGTAATTGTTACCAATTTACTTTGCCCGCGCTCTACCCGCCTGACCTTTAAATGGCGCGTGCGGAACTGCTGAAACTTTGTTTTGTCTTTAGGTCCTAAATGGCTGTAGGATTTGAGGTTTATGTTTAGCCGTTTACCTAGCGCATTGTGCTATGAGGATATTTCAATGACCCTAAGAGCACCGACATGGCTCCCCGTATCGTGGCTTTATGTGAGCCTTGGCATAGTCAATTTATGGAGGCGGTTAAACTTCGGAGATCGTTGTTTTTTGGTCGGCTTTCTCTCAATAATGGTCGTGACATTTTTTGGTTTTGCTGAAAAACTTTGTCGTTATGCCGAAGAAAATTTTCCTGGATTGCTGCCTATAGCTATAGCCGCCGCGGCGTTTATTCCCATAGTTTTGCTTTTCAATTTAACCTTGATCAGCGTCCGAGCTAATCGGTTTGACAAGTTTCTTGCGGAGACGCGCGCACGTCGGCGATGGAGGATCGGCTTAGAGGCTGTTGTAGCAACCTTCTGCAGTCTCAGTGTTGTCCTCATGCTAATCCTAAAGCTGCAACTGCCGACGCCTGAAGCGACTCTGATACAGTCATCCTTTTTGGCCATTGGTGCCCATGGGATTTGGAATTTGGTCCATTGGACTTTAGGAGGTAGTCAGCTTTCAGCCAGCATTCCGATTCAATATGATGGGCGTAAACCTCGTAGCAAGCTTATCTCAGAAGTACTTGCACGCAATCCAGCTCGATGTTTACCAGCTACTTCATCTCGATTTTTGCTTAAGTCTGTCACAAATCCGTGGATTTGGATTGGGCTTGCCTTTATGGCTTTAAGCGTTGGTGGGGTGGTTGTGTCCGCGCCTAATCCAGCTTTATGGACCTTATTGGTCTTTTCGATAGCACTTCTAACCGTGCAATTTGCCGTGATGGAACCCAGAGTTGGAAATGGATTAGTGTTGGGGGTTCATAGCGTCAGGACACCAATCAGGCGAGCCCTTTCTGATTTTGCAGCGCTTATGGTGCCGCATTTAGCCATCTTGGGTCTTGCCACAATTCTATTTGGTTTTCAGAAGGATTGGTTAGGCCTTGGCATCTCGTTTGTGCAAGGTGTGCTGAGCTTTTGGGTGCTTTGGCTTGCATTGATGATGAAAGCGTTGCCGCGGCGTGTTGTCAGCCGATATATATTGTGGTCACTTGGGGGTGGGATCATAGCTGGACAGTTATCTCTTGGGCTTGTTATCTTTGTCTTCATAGCTGCAACGATTGTGATGACGCGAGACATGATCTTAATGACTTGGAAAGAGCCCGTTTTATGGCCGCGCCCTTGATTGCAGCACGCTCAGCCAGCTTGGTGCTCGGCGGAAAGGCCATTCTGACTGATATTGATTTGGAAGCTTATACTGGCGAATGGGTTTCAATTGTAGGTGCCAACGAAGCGGGGAAGACAAGCCTCTTACATCTTTTGGCGGGTTGGCGAGTCCCGACTTTAGGATGTCTCACTTTTGAAGGGCGGGCTCTTCATCGTGACGATCGCACGAATGTCGTCCTTGCGCCGGGTCAAGATGATTTACCAGGCCATCTTCTTGGCAAGGAGTTGCTGGCGCTTGTGCAACATGAAAGACGAATGGAAGCCTTACAGAACTGGTCCGAGGTTTTACAGAGTCTTGACGCACACCGCTGGCTCGATCGTCCAATTCAAGAATTATCACTTGGTACTAAACGCAAAGTGGCTTTGGCAACTGCCCTGTGCGCCCGTCCGCGCGTCTTGTTGCTCGATGAGGCCTTTGACGCATTGGACGCCTTATCCTCTGTACGCATCAGGACTATGCTGCGAGGCCTTGTAAGGCAGGGTCATATGACTGTGATTTCTGCTTCTCACGCTTGGGAATCTGTATTCGTTGACTCGGACCGAATTGCCTTTTTGGCGGCCGGGCGCATTGTGCGTCTTTTGAAGCGTCCAGAATTCAGTGAACTTTCGATCCAGTCGGCGCGGATGCAGCAAACGATTCTCTCAGCCTTTGCACTGGCGACTGATTGAGATGTTGTCATTTTAGTGTGACCCAACACCCCCAACCCGTGACCGAAAATAGCCGGGGCCAATTCTCAGCGAAAATCAACATCTTGCACGCTTCACCCGCGAGGCGCTGGCGGTCGTGGCGGACTTCTCGATCTCAGGTCACTGGCTGGCACGAGAGCTTGATGCGATCATCGCCAGACGCGGCAAACCCAAGACTATCGTCAGTGACAATGGGACAGAAATGACAAGTCATGTCATTTTCAAATGGGCGCAAGGCCAACAGATCGAGTGGCACTACATCGCCCCCGGCAAGCCAACCCAGAATGCCTCAACGAGGAGCTGTTCTCATCGCTGACTGAAGCACGGGCCGCGCTGACGGTATGGGCGCTCGATTATAACCAACAGCGCCCGCACACGTCGCTCGGCAGACTCGCACCAGCAGTCTTCGCGCGCAACCACCAACAGCAAAGCGCCAAACGATCCAGGCCCGCTTCGCCTGAGCTCCGCAAAGACTCCACTCAACGGGCCTTGACCACCAACCACAAACCAGAGCAAGGAGTGCGCACAAGTAGCTTAAGCCGGCCCAACGATGGGTAGCATAGCAGTTCGGCTCAAGTACCCCCTGCCACTGCCTTGTCGGAGAACTCTCCCGATATACCGTCGATCATCTGCTAGCGACGGATCGTTTCGAGCGCCAAATTTGTCTTGAATTCCACAATGTAAGCTTCCTCTCCAAGGTCATTATGTTGATGCTCTCGTCAGGGCGAACTAAGCTAAGCTGCCTGTCTGGATTTCGGGGACCGCCATAGGTTGGCGGCCCTTGAGTCCACAAAAAGTGCTGCATAAGACACAGGTAATCCAGCCTCCATCAAAGGTAAGTCGGCTCAGGTAAGCGCTTGTGTAATTGCTGCAACAAGGCAAGACCTGTGTCTTTCAAGGTGTTGTCGCAGTACGACGATCTTGGTGGACCGAAACATGCGCTAATCGGGCAATACATTATATCGCAAGCGCGCTGGCTGTTCGGTGGTTGACTTAATCTGGGTTCGCGCCACGCCGTTGGCCGTCTGCAAAGCCGGATCGGCATCAATAAAGGCGCTTGTGTCCCAACGCGGTGCATTTGAGCCTTGCAACACCAAACCGATGCGATGGCCGGCAGGAATGCGGTGTGCCAAGTGCCCGATCAAAAACGATACCGCAACTGGCTCGCCGGGAGTTAGCGCACGCGGGTTTTCACGGCCATTCTTATAGCGTCCGCGAAATAGATTCTCCAGGAGGAGGCGTAGCGAGCCATCAGGCGCGACTGAGACAACCCGCGCGACGATATCGGTATCGGGCTGTGATGGTACCAATACCAAGTCCAATTCCACTGGACCTGCAATTGTTGTATCATTGGGCATTGCTGCCGAAGTGAAGAACTTGCTTTGAGTTCTGTCGGGTGCCTTCATTTTTGTGCCCGCGGGCAGAATCAGATTGCGGCCACCCTCTGTTACCATCAACCGTTTGGGATCAGTTTCAACACTAGCCAGTGAGAGTTCGCCTTCTGGCTTAGTCTTGGTAAGTCCACTCGAAGTGTCGAGAAAGAGCTCTTGCTTTTGGGTCTCTGCCGGTGGCCATGCTGCACTTGAGCGCAATTCTTTCGCTTTACGTGCGTTCTCAACCGTAAAGGACATTGGCGCTGCAAGATAGTCAGGCAAAGGCGCTCCCTTAAGGTGATGATCAAACCAATCAATCATCGGCTTTACTGGCCAGTTTTCTGGTTCATCAATATCGTAATGCGTACCATCAAACACCATTAAGCGATGTTGATCGCTGCGGGCAGAAATCTCCTGATGTTGGTTGACCGTACAGTCGATGAATACATCCTGCCACAAGCCCACCTGCAAAATCGGTGCGTTGGTATCGGGTGCCGTATCAAAATAGCGTGATAGCTTTGAATAGTTGGCCTCGGAGATGAAATCGACCCATCCCGGACGCAAGCTTCGCAACGGCTCAATTTGCGCCGGCGCCCTGCTTGCAAAAGCTTGAGCGCGACGACTTGCATTTGGGGAAAATAGTGCTGAAACTGACCTCTTGGCGGGGCGCTTTAATTTTTCAAGTTCTACTCCCGAAGCTGATAGCGCTGCACGGGATTCAGCGCCCGCGCCAAAGGCTTCTTTTGTAAGCCAGGGGACTAAAGTTTCCATCAACAGGCCGCCAGTGCGGCGGACAACACCGTCGGTGAGAAGGCGACCACAAGTGACTTGGAAGTACCCTGCGCGTACACCTGGGGCATTTGCCGCCATCATTAGATGGCCAATAAAGCCATCGGCGCTATCACCCGCAACACCGATCGAGCCATTGCTCCAAGGTTGTTGTGTAATCCAATTAGCCAGAGCAGCCCCATCTTCTCGTTCGGTTCCAAACAAGGAATCAATCCCCCCTGATTTATGGCGACCACGGCTGTTTTGCAAAACAACTGCATAGCCTCGGTCAATCACACTCGCCCAAGCTTCACGAACTTTGACAGGATCGGATTCGGCAGAGTCATCATCTTCCTCTGGAACAAGCCCGCCTGGCGGGGGGGTTGGAATCTCATAAGCGGAGCGAATGACGATAGAAGGGAATGGACCCTGGCCTTCGGGAAGATAAACAATGGTAGCCAGCGACGTACCACCACTCACAGGCACAGCCTCAGTTCGCATCAGATTGCTTGAGGTTGTTTTGTTCTCATTGCTTGAGCCAGTGATGGCTGGTGTCGCGAAGACGCTCAGCCCAAAGCTGAGCATAACACCTAGCATAAGAAATTTACGCGCAGACGGGGATGTTTTGTACGTCTTAACTACTTGCATAGCTTGAGCCTTTCGATAGGGGTGAAAATTCTGTCAAAATTAGCTTGCCCTCTTCCGACTAGGTCGAAACAGGTGGCTGAGCGGAAGATGCTTCATGAGAGGGTTGGAACTCGGGACCAGCTATAGCCAAAACCTAAACTGATCTTGGACTATACACATTGAGCGCTGGCTACATTGTGTATAAACTCAAAAGCGGCGGGCGATGCCAATGCCGAAGGCAGTTCCATTCTGCTTGGCTATGAACGGACTCTTCTTGGAATCACCCAAAAGGTTTTTGCTTTCGGCTTCGGCGCGGACAGACCAGCGATCAGTCACTTTATAAGTAAGGCCAACACTGAAAGCGGCGGTCTGCATGCCAGCCTTTGGTGTATACGCTTGGTATCCAGACCGTGTGGCTTGCAGCGCATTTACCCCATAAAAGACTTGATTAAACTTCTTATCAGCCCAACGCGCTTTCGCCTCAATTTCGAGTTCTAGGCGATCGTTCAGTTCAAAGTCTTTGCTAACATCAAGATCAACAAATGTTCCTTTGTGGGCTTTGCCAATATCTCGCCCGACTGTTAGCCCAGCTTCAGCAAACCCAAAATCCAGTTCACCAAACAAGGTCGCTTCAATTGGGCGATCTATGCTGCCCAGACCCTTAAGCTTTATGTCGTCGCCTTCCTCTCGGCCTTCACCAAGTGAAATAGCTGTGCCAAGAGCAAACTCTAGGTCGCCATCATATGTAAACAAATCAAGGCCAACCCCACGTTGGCCAGCAAAGAAGCGACCCCATCGCGCATTGACATAAATTTGTGGTTCGACCGCATTTTTCTTAGACCCAAGAAAAACGGGCTCATATTCAGCGGTGATGCCTGCAATCAGAAATCGCTCCCCATCATCATCATCCTGACCTGACTGCGCATTAGCTGATGATACTGTCACGACGGCCGCGGTTACACCTGCCAAAAGCGCAATTGTTGAGAACTTCAATTTGTTGGGCATCATCTTTACTCCTGGTTGATGGAGCACATTATGAATTCACTAGCTTGCACTAACCTTGCAGCTGAACGTAAAATCAAATTTTTCGCAGCCCGGTTTCCTCGGCTTGCTGTGTTGGACTAGCGGACTGAAATTGTATGAGGAACTTTGTGCCCGCTCCGGTCCCTGCTGGGCTTTGGGCTGGCACGACTGTGATGGACCCACCCATGCGGTTCATAGCTGATTGGCAGATTGACAGGCCAAGGCCGCTGCCTTTGCGCGGCCCGCCGTATGCAGGTGTGACTTTCCCAAACAATTGCCCAACTTGTTGTGGACCCATACCACACCCATCATCAGCAAAGACTACTTTGGGTCCCGGCCCAATCTCAACGTGCACTTTATTGCCGCCCTCGGCATGATGGATGACATTTTCAATTAGATTTCGTAGCACTAAGTGAATGAGCGTCTCGTGCCCAATGACCCAAACGGTTGCTTCTGATGACACTTTGAGTTCAATTTCCCAGCCGTGAGCTAGCAAACGTGGTGCCATCTCAGACAAAGTTGCGCTGATCACCTCACTCAGGTGCAGATGGGCGAGTGCGAAGCCGGCCGCTGCGTCAAGGCGCGCGACTTGGAGCAATTGTTCCAAAAGCCGCGTCATTGAATCGATATCTGCGAGCATCCTTGTGCGGTCGTGTCTATCGGGAACGACTTCAACGCGCAGCCTCAAATCTGCCAGTGGGGTTCGCAGTTCGTGCGCAACGTGAATGGAAAACTCTCTCTTGGCCTGCATCCCAGCGCCGATCCGGTCAAGGGCAGCATTGAAAGCCGTTACGATGGGCTGAATTTCACGTGGCGCAATTTTCGTATCCAAGTGGCCTTTAGGTAGGTTCTCAATATCAAGGCTTTCCGCTTGCCGAGCCAACCGTCTCAATCCTGCAAGACTAATTCGGATGGTAAAGACAGTCGCAATTGTGACGCCAAGGAGAATAACGAGAGCCAGCCAAACGAAATCTTCAACGATCTGACCGAAAAAGGTGTTGGCACGAGCATCTTCGTCCTCACGGAGTCGGGAAACATGCAGATAGGCATTTTGCCCAGGGATAAAGACCTCGGCGACAAACAACATATTGCCGGTGGTTCGATCTGGTCCCTCTAATAGTTGGGGCTTACCCGGCTTCGCCAGCATTTTCGAGCGCATGAGAACATATTGGTCTGAACTCGCTACCTCTTTTCCGTCACGGTCGAAAAGCGCATAACCATAAATGGGCAATGCACCAGTTAACACGCCCGTGAAAGGAGCGTCGGGTGCGTTTGTGGGCTCTGGAGGTATCGCAAATTGGACTTGTCCAGCTGAATTGGTCTCAACTCTCTCCGACCATTCTAATGCTTGGGAAAGTAGGCTGCGTTCTTCAATCGCGAACTCGCCGCGAATAAATTCTAAAGCAACGAACGCGGCACAAAGCGTGAGGGTTAGGGTGGTGACTAGCGCCCCAACGACTACAAGCCGAAACTCAAGTGAATAGCTGTCCCTCACGTCTCAACTTCCACCAGAAGATAACCAATTCCTCGTAAGGTTTTGATTTCCAGACTTGAGTTTGACACAGTCAGCTTCTTCCGCAATCGATGTACGATTGTCTCTATCGCATTGTCGGTCCATTCATGCTCGAATGTGTAAAGATGTTCACCCAAAGCTCGCTTTGGGATAACCCGGCCTGGACTTCTCATTAGCCGATCAAGCGTAGATATTTCCTTTGCTGATAGCACGATCAGCGTCCCATCCACGGTAGCGCGGCCCTCATTTACTTCAAGGGTGACGTTTCCTAATACTCTTGTCGAAGAAACCAAGTTTTTTGGCCGTCTCACAAGCGCGCGCATGCGTGCCATAAGCTCATCAAAGGCGAACGGCTTCAGTAGATAGTCGTCCGCACCCGCGTCTAGCCCTTGTACACGATCGCCGATTTCGTCGCGGGCGGTTAGCATGAGGATAGGTGTCGTAATCAGGCGCCGCCGCATATTTCGCACAAGATCTCTACCATCGCCATCTTCGAGCATGATATCCACTATGGCAAAATCATAAGGAGCCAAAAGCCAAGCTGCTTCCGCCTCTGCAACAGTCGCGAAGATATCAACGCCATTACCCGCTTCACACAGGCGCCGGGACAAGACTTCCGCAATGGATTTATCGTCTTCGACCAGTAAAATGCGCATCGATGATCTCCTTTGCGACATTTAGCGATGCGAAACTTGCAAGATTCTTGCAACTGTCAAAAATTGGGGCCTGCGGCAATTGAATGAAATGTAGCTGGTCCAAATTGCGTTTCGATCCGGCTGAATCAGAATTAGGCGAAAATCTGTGAATGTGGCGTGTTTCTTGAGACACTGATAGGGATAAAAGCCCAGAGCCGAGTGACAAGAAAAAGAGGAGCAAAGGACTGCACAAACTCACTGCTGAGTTTGTGTTGTTTTTAGCCAACGCGCAGTTGACTGGCGAAGAGCCGAAACTTGATCGTGGGCCAGAGCGTGGCAAAACTTGTGTCTCCTATGATGATGCGATTTGAATTTGGATCGTCCTTCGGCATGTTGGCGATTGCGCTAATGATCTGGCTCAAGCTGGAGCGCATGAATTAACCTAAAGCAGACATTCCGCTTTGCGCCAAGGATGGTCAACAAGGCTGTGTTGACCGCTGTTCGAAAGCAGTCATTCGTAAGAAGGTAGGACAGTTGCCCTTCAGTTCCGTGGGATGCTCTACGAACTTATTGGCTGGATTTTAAAGGGGTTGGTCAGTCAGGACTGAACGAGCAATCGAATTGCGTATCCCAAGGAGATGATCGCAACGACGCTCATCCCCCAGATTGCTGCGAACCAAGCCAATTGCTTTAGGGCTTTGGGCATCAATGATATCCTTCCGTTCCTACTTTTCCGCGGAACACCCAGTAGGACCAAGCTGTATAGGCCAGGATAATGGGGATCATGATTGAAGCCCCCACAAGCATGAAGACCTGACTGCGGTGTGGGGCTGCAGCTTCCCAAATCGAAACCCGAGCTGGAATGACATTGGGCCATATCGATACGGCTAGGCCAACTAGACAAAGGCCGAACAAGCTAAGCGCCCAAAGGAAGGGTTGAACATCTTTCTTCAAACGCAGGCTTCGGTAAAACAGCCAAGTTACTACGATGGTTGCAAGCGGCACTTGGGCGGTTGCGATAACACCGGGGAATGAAAGCCAACGTGCATGGTATTGCGGCTCAAGTGTCAAAGTGGCGGCACTGATTGCACCAATCATAATCAGAAGCCCAATCCCCAAGCGACCTGCATAGGTAACCGCCTGTCGCTGCAATCCGCCATCGGTTTTCCAATTTAACCAACAGGCTCCCAAGAGGCTATAACCAACAAGCAGACCAAACCCTGTTAGGATTGAAAACGGGGACAGCCACTCCCACCAGCCGCCAGCATATGCGCGGCCTTGGACTGTAATGCCTTGTAAAAGTGCACCCAAGGCGATCCCTTGCGCAAACGTGGCTACGATTGATCCCAACGTGAAGGCACCATCCCAAAATGGGCGATGGCTTGGGTCACGCCAGCGAAACTCAAATGCAACACCACGAAAAACCAGCCCCAACAACATAGCAATCATGGGTGCATACAAGGCCGGCAATATGATCGCATAGGCCAAGGGAAAGGCTGCAAGCAAACCGCCGACACCCATAACCAACCATGTTTCATTGCCGTCCCAAACCGGCGCAATGCTGTTCATTGCCTTGTCGCGGTCTTCGCCAACTTGGAAAAATGGAAACAATATCCCAATGCCAAGGTCGAAACCGTCCATGACGACATAGGCGACTATCGCAAAAGCGATAATGCAGGCCCAAACAATTGTTAGATCAATCATAGCGATGCCCCTTTTGAAGGGAGTGAAGGGAGCATGGCAGGCGCTGGCGTCAACCCGGCAGTGCGGGTTGGACTGCCGTCCAAGCCACGTTCATGGGCTTCAGGTGCCTTCTTCATCAGTTGGAAAAGGTACCAAATGCCCATTCCAAAGACTGAAAAATAAACGACAATAAAAGCGATGAGTGAGACGGCCACGGCCTGAGCGTCTAGAGGCGAGACGCTTTGCGACGTCCGCAGGAGGCCATAAATCGTGTACGGTTGCCTACCCACTTCGGTCGTGATCCAACCTGCCAAGACTGCCACAAAGCCCGACGGCCCCATGAGAACAGCAGCCCTATGGAGCCAGGACGCTTGATAAAGGTTTTTGCGAAGACGGGCCCACAAACTCCAAAGGCCTACGCCAAGCATAGCAAAGCCCAAACCAACCATGATGCGAAAAGACCAAAATACGATGCCGACGGGTGGCTCATTCTCGTCCGGGATTGTATCGAGGCCGGCCAAAGGCGCATTTGGATCGTGCTTCAGGATAAGGGAGGATGCCTTGGGGATTTGGATTGCATAGTCGATGCGCTTTTCCGCGCTGTTTGGAATCCCGAACAAGATTAGGGGAGCACCCTCAGGATGGCTTTCAAAGTGACCCTCCATCGCCATAACTTTAGCTGGCTGATGTTCTAACGTGTTCAAGCCGTGCAAATCACCTGCAAAAATCTGGATTGGCGTAACAATGGCGGCCATCCACATCGCCATGGAGAACATTTTGCGCGCGCCGACATTTTGAGAGTCGCGCAACAAGTGCCATGCGCCCACAGCACCCACAGCAAAGGCTGTTGTCAAAAAGGCTGCCAAGACTGTATGCAACAGTCGATAAGGAAAGCTGGGATTGAAGATGATTGGCCACCAGCTCTCGCCTGGCAAGAACTGGCCATTGGTACCCATTTCAAAGCCCACAGGTGTCTGCATCCAGCTATTGACGGATATAATCCAAGTTGCCGAGATCAGAGTGCCAAATGCTACCGTGCAGGTGGCAATAAAGTGAAGCTTGCGGCCGACTTTGTTGATCCCAAAGAGCATGACACCCAAAAAGCCTGCCTCCAAGAAGAAGGCCGTCATGACTTCATAGGCCATCAGCGGCCCGATAACGGGGCCAGCCTTATCTGAAAACACCGACCAATTGGTGCCAAACTGATAGGACATCACGATGCCGGACACGACGCCCATGGCAAAAACGACCGCGAAGATCTTCAGCCAATAGCGGTAGAGGTTGGCATAAACACCTTCACCGGTTTTCAGCCAAAGGCCCTCGAGCACAGCCAGAAAGCTTGCTAGGCCAATAGAGAAGGCAGGAAAAATAAAGTGAAAACTCACAGTGAACGCAAATTGGATTCGCGCGAGAATGATCGCCCATTCTTGATCTATCATGATAAGTCCTGCCTTCTACTATCGAGGCCTATTTGATGCTGGTTGTGCGCAAGTAAGGCTTTAGGGTTGTCCAACCTTGGGGAAAGAGCATTTTGGCTTCTTCATCCTTGATCGAAGGTGGGATGATGACGTCTTTTCCCACAGCCCAATCAGCTGGCGTTGCAATCCGATGCTTGTCGCTCATTTGAAGCGCGTCGATCACGCGGAGGATTTCATCGAAATTGCGGCCAACACTCATGGGATAGGTCATGGTCAAGCGGATCCGCTTGGCCGGATCAATGATGAATACTGAACGAACCGCAGCAGTTTCGCTTTGTTCGGGGTGGATCATGTCATACATGCGCGCAATCGACAGATCGGCATCGGCCAAAATCGGAAACTGCAAGTCCGTGTGCTGGGTTTCATTCACGTCCGCGATCCACTTGAGGTGCTCTTCAGCTGTATCGGTCGAAAGTCCCAAGGGTTTGGTGTTGCGCTTTGCAAACTCTCCCGCCAACTGGGCGGTACGGCCCATTTCGGTGGTGCAAACCGGGGTAAAGTCAGCTGGGTGACTAAAGAAAAATACCCAAGAATCGCCCGCCCATTCGTGGAAGCTGATTGGGCCATTTTGGGTTTCTGTCTGAAAGTCAGGGGCGATATCGCCGATGTGGAGAGTCATAGTCTTTTCCTTTGATGTTATTGAGGAGGCGTTGAAGCTGTTCGAGTTGTTCGCGCTGTTTGGTGTCCTATCGGAGAAGGTTTTCCTCTTTGGGGACTGACTCCCCCAGTAGGCCCTCAAAGGCCTCATTCTGTGAAAGCCATACATTTCCTGTCAGCTCGTGCAGGAAGTGGGAGCGTTTGAGGGCATCCATGACAGGGCCCTTAACTTCTGAGAGGTGCAAGTCGATAGCACCGTCTTTAAGGCGGAGATTGATCGCTTCCACGCTTTCGAGCGCTGAGGCGTCAATCGCGTTCACTGCCGAGCACATCAAGATCAAGTGCTGAAGGCTTGGATGCAATGCGACTTGTTCGGAGATGAATTCCTCCAACCAGCGCGCATTCAAATAGGTCAAGCTCTCATCGATGCGGATCGTGAGAATGCGAGGATCGGTGATAACGGCGTGACGCAACACATTGCGAAAATGCTCCGTGCCGGGGACTCGGCCCACAATCGCGGCATGGGGCCTGGATGCGCGCCACAAGAACAAAGCCAAGCTGAGACTGACCCCAGCAATCACACCGGGCTCAACGCCCAAAGTCAGCGTAACCAAAATTGTCGCCATCATCGCGGCAAAATCTGACTTAGAATAGGCAAAGATGGTCCGGGGCGTCTTGAAATCCACCAGACTGAGCACAGCCACAATGATGGTTGCGGCCAGTGTCGCGATCGGTAGCGAATAGAGCAGGGGTGTTAAAAACAATGCGGCGATCAGAATGCCAATTGCCGTGAACATACCTGCCGCTGGGGTCTCCGCTCCCGCATCAAAGTTCACCACCGAGCGGGCAAAGCCGCCCGTGACGGGATAGCCACCACTAAAGCTGGCTGCAATATTGGCAGCACCTAGGCCAATCAGTTCTTGGTCTGGCACAATGCGCTGACGCTTCTTCGCTGCCAGAGTCTGAGCGACTGAGACGCTTTCTACAAAGCCGATCACCGAGAGAAGAAGAGCAGGCACAGCTAGGCTTTGCCAAAGCTCAAAATCAAATAAAGGCACCGTTAAAGGCGGCAGGCTTTGCGGAATAGTCCCGACGACCTTCACGCCTTTTGCCTCTAAATCCAAGAAGATGACCGCGAGCGTCGAAACGGCAACCGCCGCAATCGGGCCAGCTTTTGCGATCAAGTCCGCAGGCCGCGGTGCCAAGCCAAAGCCAACAAGCAAAGGCTTTAAGCCCTTGCGCACCCAGAATAAAAACGCCGTCGACAACACACCAATAATTAGGGTCGGCAGATTGGTGTCAGCGATATTTTGCGCCAGGGTCTGGACCAATTCAGGTAGGGCGTCGCCATGGGCTTCGATGCCAAGGATAGACTTAAGCTGGCTGGTCGCGATGATGATGCCGCTGGCAGTGATAAAGCCTGACACAACTGGATGGGACAAGAGATTTGCAAGAAACCCAAGCCGCAAGACACCCATCGCGATCAGGATCGCACCTGACAGGAAGGCCAGAATCAAAGCTGCCGCAATGAACTCTGCACTTCCAGCAGGCGCTATTTTGCCCGCTGCAGTTAGCGTCATCAAGGAGATGACCGCCACAGGTCCAACCGCCAAAGCCTTGCTGGTGCCAAAGATCGCATAGGCAATGATTGGTGCGATCGAGGCATAAAGGCCGACTTCCGGCGGCAGTCCTGCCAACATCGCATAAGCAATGCTTTGGGGTATCAGCATGATCGTCACGATCAGAGCCGCCACAACATCATTAGTCAGGGTCGAGCCATTATAGGTCTTCCCCCACTCCAAGATAGGCAGATAGCGCGAGAGAGCACTCATATCAGCTACCAATCGGATGGGGTTTGACCATCCATTCATGGCCCTTGAGCATGCCGTGCCAATAGATGGGTGGCAGGATCGTGTCTTTCAAAAGCCAAGATAAACGCGAAGGCCGCGTTCCATCGATTAGCCAATTGGGGAAACTGGGCAAGAGTTTGCCGCCATAGCCAAACTCAGCCAAGACAATTTTTCCTGCCTCGACGGTCAATGGGCAGCTACCGTAGCCGTCATAGTCAGCGACTGGTGGTTTACCCTCGAGGGCGGCAAGGCTGTTAACGGCAACAACAGGGGCCTGTTTGCGCGCAGCCGCCATGGTTTTGGCGTTGGACGCTGAACAGGCATCACCCAAGGCAAAGACATTGGCATATCGGGTGTGCTGTAGCGTGCCTTCATTGACTTCAATGAAGCCCGATGCAGCAGCCAGTGGGCTAGACCGCACAAAGTCCGGGGCCACTTGGGGCGGTACGACATGGATCATGTCATAGCGTTCTTCAACAGTTTTAGTTTCACCGCTTCGTTTTTGCTCAAACACAGCGGTTTTCGAAGCCCCATCGATCCCGATCAGTTTTGATTCAAAGTTCAGATGTGCATTATAGCGTTTCACATATTCCATTAGAGCAGGCACATAGGCCGCCACGCCAAACAAGACGGCACCGGCCGTGTGAAACTGAACGTCAATGGCGCCGAGCTTGCCCGCTTTTTCCCAGCGGCTGCATGAAAGGTACATGGACTTTTGCGGCGCACCGGCGCATTTGATGGGCATGGGTGGCTGAGTGAACAACGCCCTACCACCCGTAAATTCTTTAACCAAACGATTGGTATAGGGTGCCAAATCAAAGTCGTAGTTTGACGTCACCCCATTTTTTCCAAGCGCTTCAGTTAAGCCCGGAATGGCTGCCCAATCCAGTTTGATGCCAGGGCAGGCAATCAGGACGCGGTACGCAACACGATTGCCATCGCATAAAACAACCTGGTTCTCGTTGGGCTCAAAACCGCTGACTGAGGCCTTGATCCACTCAGCACCTTTTGGGATGAGCGCGGCTTCAGAACGTACAGTAAAGTCACGATCGAAAACGCCGGCCCCAACCATTGTCCAACCCGGCTGATAATAGTGGGCCTCGCTCGGCTCAATGATGGCAATCGAAACCTCTGAGTTGCGCTTCAAGATGCTCGCCGCTGTGGCAATGCCTGCACTGCCGCCGCCAACAATGACAAAATCATAAATAGTTTGGCCGCCGGCCTGCGCGTTGATGATGGCGGCCATCTCAGCAAGTTTCGCCGAGCGCGCACCAGAGCGACAATAAGCCAAAACGGGTCCGGGCAAGTTTGCGATCGCTTGAGCCATATCGCGCCCATTTTGCTCAGTTAGCGCCCCTGAGATGGCGGGGATATGGACAAAACGCAGGCCTGCAGACTTTGCTGCTGCCTCGATAGTTGCCGTAGCTGGCTGACTTTGTTCCTCGCCTTCAGGTCGATTACAAATGACTGATCGATAGCCGGCTCGCGCGATGGCGACCATATCTTCAGGTTTGATTTGTGGCGAGACTGCGATCTTGGCATTTAGCCGCTTGATGTCCATTTTTTCCTCCCATCCGCCTCAAGGCGGCTTTTTATCGTGTGGTGAAGCGATGCACGGCCATGCCGGCCAACATGGCTAGGATGAAGGGCATGACTTGAAGCGGAACTAGCCCTAGATTTGCCACCGCAGGGCCAGGGCATAAACCGCTGATCCCCCAGCCGACGCCAAACAATACCGCGCCAATGGCCAGTTTCGTATCCAGCTTAGTGGTGGCGGGCAGCTCGAATTGTGCGTCCGCAAAAGGCTTTGCGAGCCGCTTTTGCCAAAGCCATGCGGCAGCCATTGGCAAAATGGCACCGCCCATCACAAAGGCCAGCGTCGGGTCCCACGCACCAAGCAGATTCAGGAACCCCTGCACGCGCGCAGGGTCTGCCATGCCTGAAAATGCAAGACCAGCGCCAAACAAAGCACCTGATAAAAGGGCAATCAGCGCGCGCGTCATGGCTTGGCTCTCCCAAGTGTCGAAAGGCCAAAAGGCAGATATATCGGGCAAGTTCCGATTAGACTTGTTATGAAGAACGCCACTGCGATAATCCCGAGGATAATTGCCGGTGGCCCGGCCAACAGACCTACCGCATAGGCACCTGCTATGGCCAATACCGCGATCATACGCAGAACGCGGTCGATGTTACCCATGTTTTTCATGGCATATTTCCTTTGTGTTGTTTCAACTGAGCAGGCCAAAAAGGCGAAGCGCGCCGACGGTCGCAAATCCACTGCCCATGAAGATGAGCGTTGCAGTAATTGAACGCGGAGAGAGCCTTGAAAGGCCACAAACCCCATGGCCACTGGTGCAGCCAGACCCGAGGCGCGTGCCGTAGCCCACCAACAACCCGCCAATGACAAGCGGCCAGATCGATGGAGCAAATGTGGTGGGTATGCCGCCAACTAACGCTGCGATCAAAAGGGCACCAAGTGGCAGGCCTACAACGAAGGCGATTGCTATGTCTTTTGGCGCACCGCTGTCAGCAATGCCGACAGCCCGTGCTGCAAGCCCGCTTACCCCGGCTATGCGGCCCAAACCCAAGAGCATAAGCGCGGCTGAGAGGCCAATGAGAAGTCCGCCGAGAAAGCCTTCTAAGGGCATGGCATAAGGAAAGGCGCTGATCATACCGCATTCACCGGAATCTTGAGATAGGTGACCCCATTGTCTTCAGGGGCTGGCATATGACCCGCACGCATATTCACCTGAACAGATGGCAGGATAAGGCGCGGCATATCTAGCGTTGCATCACGCTTTTCGCGCATGGCCACAAAATCATCCTCAAGCACGCCATCGTGGAGATGGACATTGGCTTTGCGCTCAGCCTCAACCGTCGTTTCCCAGACAAATTCGCTGCGGCCTTCGGGGAGATAGTCATGACACATAAAGAGACGTGTCTCCGGAGGCAGCTCGAGCAAGCGACGGGCGGAGCGATACAAGGTGCGCGCATCGCCACCGGGGAAATCGCAACGTGCGGTCCCATAGTCAGGCATGAATAAGGTGTCGCCAACAAATACGGCGTCGCCGATCACATAAGCGATGCAAGCGGGTGTATGTCCGGGGACATGCAGCACCGTGACGTCTAGGTTACCAATCTTGAAGTGATCGCCATCTTTCCAAAGTTGGTCGAAGTCGGATCCATCACGCTGGAAATCACTGCCTGCATTAAAGAGTTTACCGAAGACGTTTTGAACCAAGGTAATGTGCTCGCCAATGGCGATTTTACCGCCAAGTCTGGTTTGCAAATAGGGCGCTGCCGATAAGTGATCGGCGTGGGCGTGCGTCTCTAACAGCCAGTCAACACTTAGGTCTTTCTCGGTAACATAAGCGATGATCGCATCCGCGGATGTCAGTGTGGTTCTTCCTGAGGCGGGCGCATAGTCAAGCACGCTATCAATGATCGCGGCCTTACGGGTTTCACTGTCATAGACGACGTATGAGACCGTGTTGGTTGGGACATCGAAGAAGGCTTTAATCATGGGCACGCCACTCTGGGCCGCACCTACCTGATTTTGGGCTTTTGCAAGAGCTAGATCGGTCATAGGATTACCTCACTTATTATCATTTACATAAACTGTGTAATGCAGTAAGTTTGTTGCGTCAAGATGCGACATACGCGAAAAGCGCGTTGGGAGTGTGATCGCCAATGAATGAGTATGAAAAACCTGTTTCAGTGCGGCCTGTGAGGCTCGGTGATGCGGCACCAGATTTTGTCGCGCGCTCTACTATGGGGTCAGTGAGACTATCGGGCTACCGGGGTAAATGGGTGATTTTCTTCTCCCACCCCGCTGATTTCACGCCTGTTTGCACCACGGAGTTCATCGGGCTTGCGCAGCACAAAGCTGCGTTTGAAAAGCTCGACTGTGCGCTTATAGGCCTGTCGGTTGACAGTCTTTATTCTCATTTCGCTTGGATACGAGCGATTGAGATCGAGTTTGGCGCGGCAATAGAATTTCCCCTCATTGAAGATCCGAGCATGGCTATTGGGCGTGCCTATGGCATGATTGATGAGGCAAGTTCTGACGCGATTGCGATGCGCTCGGCCTATTTTATCGACCCTAACGGCATAGTTAGGGCCATAACAAGTTATCCCTATAATGTCGGCCGTTCTGTGCCTGAAATGCTCAGGCTAGTGGAAGCCCTCAAGGCTGTAGACGACGGCCAAGGCTTCGCACCTGAGGGCTGGGTGCCAGGACTACCTTTGTTGGCACCACCTTCGGACGGGAGCACACCCATTGACCAAGAAGCTGGCTGGTTTTGTCGGAGGTTGCCATGAGCGCACTTTTCGAGAATCGTGAGCTGGCCAATAGCGCGGCTGAAAAGCTGAAGGTCTATGCTCAGCCTCAACGCCTGATGATTTTAAGCTGTTTGCTGAGTGGGCAACGCAATGTCGCTGAAATTGGTGAGGCCACCCGCATTGGACAACCCGCCCTCAGTCAACAACTCGCAGAATTAAGACGCGCAGACCTAGTGAGCACCCGTAAAGAGGCCAAGCTTGTTTGGTACACCCTTGCTGACGACAATATAGCTCAATGCGTTCGGACGATGGAAGCAATTTTCGGCGCAGGTGAGGCAGGTGAGATTGTCAGTACGCCACCGACTAAGCCAGATGTTAAGCCGACATTGCAACGCGATGGAGTTGCAGCCTTTGCGCGAATTATTCAGTAGAACTCTTATTGGCGTGAGTTGCTAGGCGTATTGACTCAGCGGGAACGCGTTACCACCAATATCGGGTGCCAACTACCCAAACAGGTTCTGGTTGCAGCACTTAGGTTAAGGGCGCTAAGCTCTCCCGAGGGCAGGACGGTAATCATGCAACTCACAACGGGCTATTCAGGGCACCAGCAAGCGCTCATCGAACTCTTCGCCAAGACCTTTGAAGCTTCAGAGGGGCAAGAGGAAGGAGCGCGAATTGGCGATTTGGTTTACGATCTGCTTTTAGAAACTCCGCCTGAAGATATCCGCGTCTACTGCGCCGAGAATGAAAATTGTGTCATTGGGGCTGCGATCTTTACCCGACTGACATATGCTTTCGACCCGCACATCGTTTTCCTCCTTTCACCGATGGCAGTATCACCTGAAAATCAAAAGATGGGCATTGGGCAAGCCTTACTTACTCATGCACTAGGGGCGCTTCGCGCCGAAGGTGTCCAAATTGCCATCACCTACGGCGATCCGAGCTATTATAAGCAAGTTGGATTTATGCCGATCACAGAGGATCAAGCCCGTGCGCCTCTGCCGCTTAGCATGCCACACGGCTGGATAGGACAGGCGTTAAGCGAAGATAAGATGCCGCAGCTCCAAGGGCCATCAAGCTGCGTACCCGCTTTAAACCGAAGTGACATTTGGTAAGTAGGCATCTGAAATCAAACTTCGAGGAATTTGCTTCTGCGTTTCCGAACCAGACCACTCATGCGCCCGGTTTAAACTGGCTGCCAGCTAAGACAGTCGCTTCCACCCTCGGACAGGGCCAATCTGCGCTGATAGGTCCCGAGGCATCGGAGACGCGATCAATTTGCGTCATCAGGACGGCCCAGCGTGTTGGTTCGGTCAACGCGGAGTAAAGTGCCTGATTGCCTTTAGGCGACAGCTTTCCCCGCCCACACACCTCAAAGCCGCCATTCCGCTTTCGGCCAAGTTCGGCCGAAATGCCGACCGTCTCCTATGCGCCAAGGGTTGCCATTTGGGGCAGGTTGGCGGTTGCTCGAAAGCGGACATTCACTTACGCACGGATCGTAGCAACTGTCTTGACCGAGGTCATGCGGTTGCTACGGCTTAGAGCTCTGAACCTTTAAACATCTTTAGCGTAGCGCATTCACGGGAAGTGCCGTCGCAGTATTGTCAATCCAATTCATGATGGCACTCAAGTGTTGTTCTGACGAATCCTTCAGAATCAAATGGGCAATGTCGGCAAGGCTGATCGCTTGGAGTGACGCACGGTAAGCTCTTTCAGCAAGTAAAAAGGCTGCCGCAATCGCACAAGGGGTTTTGCAATCCTCCGCTAGGGTCGCACAGGGACCATTCTGGCGGATTTCCGTACATTTAAATGCTGGCGCATTTCCTTCTATTGCAGCGCATATATCCCATAAATTTATGTCTAATGGTGCTTTTGCAAGGCGATAACCCCCTCCGGCACCTCGAGTTGACATAATTATCCCGGCGCGGCTGAGGGCTTGCAATTGTTTCGCCATATAGGCTGGCGGCACGCCGTGATAGTGCGCCAGCGCCTCGGCACTTAAACCCCGTTTATCAGGGAGCGCAGCCATTAAGCTAACAGCATGAACAGCCCATTCTACACCTTTTGAAATCTGCATGGATTGACAAATCCTTTAAATCGGATATTTTTTGTCCGATTAATTCTCGGCCTAATCGGGACCTCTTACCATGAACTTTTTAAAGGTGATCCGGCAAGCCCATCGTCTGCTTGCAGTCGGATTAGGCGTTTTCATTTTGTTGCATTTGACGGTGCATCTAACCGCACTTGGCGGTCCGCAAATGCACAATCAATCGTTGAAAATAGTCCAGTGGATCTATCGAAATCCGATTGTGGAGCCACTGCTGGTTTTGGCGATTATTGGGCAGGCTGCCACTGGGCTAAAGATGCTGGTGCGTAAGTGGCAAATGCCTAACAAAGGCCTTTGGAGCTGGGCTCAGATTGTCAGCGGCTTAATGCTGGCATGGTTTATAATTCAGCATGCCTCCGCCGCCCTGATTAGCCGCCATGTTATCGGTCTAGATACAAACTTCTATTGGGTCGCCGGACCGCTTCAGAACGAGACCCTTCGGATTGTATTCTTGCCTTACTATTTTCTTTTGGCATTTGGAGTATTCCTCCACATTGGTGCCTTTGCTTACTTCAAAAACAAACGCGATCAAAAGATCGCCGTAGCAATTGTAGCCATAGGCGCTGTTGTATCAACGACGATTGTCGCAACTTTTTCCGGGGTTTTCTTCCCGATTACCATTCCCCCGGAATACTCACGGGCTTACGATGCACTCGCGACGGGCAATTTGCCTGACCTATGATTCAGGCCGCTCAATTGGCTTTGTGTCGTGGGAAGCGAAAGGCCTCGGTGAGGATATGGGAAAGCTGCCTTGCGTCACTCCCGCATCAAATCAGTTCGCTTAAAGCATAATATACTGGAATACCGCGCATTTTCGCTCGGCGTATGTCCTCATCTGCTCCAGTGGATGCACCGGGCAAACGCAACACAGCGTCGCAATGCTCGATGAGCCTATGCGCAACGGGATATGCATACTTCTGATACAAATTGTCGCCGACCATCTTTGATCCGGCGCGGCGCATGAGTGGAAGTGCGAGCCACTCTCCAATCATGGGTAAGTGACCAGCCTCAAACAAGGCCATTGCCGCATCTTCTAGTCGCTCAAGATTAGCTGCCATGAGCTCAGGATCATCATTCGTGCCACTGCGATATGGGCCCGACACCAGAACTATCATGATGGTCTCTCATCCGTTTTCAGTAGGTGTAATGCTAGGTATTGTAGCAAGATGATCGTCTTTCCGTCCTGGATCTCGCCACTTGCGATCATCTCGAGCGCATGATCGATGGTCAGTTCCAGCACCTCAATATCTTCGCCCTCGGTCTCATTGCCGCCGCCGCCGCTCAAGCGCATCGTCGGATCATATTCAGCGACGAAAAAGTAGAGGCGTTCTGTCACTGAGCCGGGACTCATATAGCAGCTGAGGACTGGTCGGGTTGGGCCGAGCGTGAGGCCTAATTCTTCCTCGACCTCAGCACGAATACGATCTTCTGGAGCGGCATTATCGAGCAGTCCAGCCGCGGCCTCTATCAATAAATCATCGCACCCGTTCACGTACGCGGGGTAGCGAAATTGCCGCGTCAGCAAGACCGTCCGGCGGGCTGGGTCATAAGGCAAGAGTACAGCGCCATTGCCGCGATCATAAGTTTCGCGGTTCATCGCCTGCCAAGTACCATCTGATCGACGCCATTCAAAATGCGTCTTCTTCAAGACGTACCAGTCGTCTGAGAGAGTAGTAACACTGTGAATGCGGATACGATCTTTAAGTGACATTCACGCATATTCGTGCAATATCGTGCAGAGTCAAGATTTTTTGGGGTTAGTGGCATATGCTGACAGAGCAGCGAAAACGCTATCTTTTGGCACTTTTAGCTAAAGAAGGAAGGATAGTTGCCAAATCTGCTGCAAGTGATTTGGATCTTTCAGAGGATACAATCCGTCGCGATCTGCGCGAGCTGGCAAGCGAAGGGAAGTTGCAACGGGTGCATGGCGGCGCGCTTCCAGCATCTCCGGCGGTGGGCGCTTTGTTGGCACGTACACTTATTGTCCCATCGGAGAAGGAAACTATTGGCCGATGCGCTGCGGCGATGATCTTGCCAGGACAGCTTGTATTCATCGACGGAGGAACGACGGCGCTCCAATTGGCAAAGCATTTGGATCGTCAGTTGAAAGCAACGATCGTGACACACAGCCCTCAAGTGGCCACCGCGCTATCTGACCATGCGGTCGACGTTCATGTGATAGGTGGCCGCTTGTTCAAACATTCGATGGTTAGCGTTGGCGCAACGGCGTTGCTGGCCCTCAAAGATTTTCGCCCCGATGTCTTCTTCATGGGCGTCACGGGGATTCATCCAGAAGCTGGCCTTACAACTGGTGACGCGGAGGAAGCTGTCATGAAACGAGCTATTGCTGAGGCCTCAGGGGAATTGGTTGTGATGGCCTCGTCCGAAAAACTGTTAGCAGCTTCGTCCTTTGTCATACTTGATGCAAATCGTGCGAACACGGTGCTGGTTCCCGATGACACCAAAGAGGCCACCGTACGTCAGTTTAGGTCGATGGGAATCGAGATTATCCACGCCCGATAACGCTCGGTTGCCGTTTGGTGGACGCTATTTCATGGCAACGCTCCTTGACTAGATCGTAATACACGATATATTCGTTTTATGCGAATTGAATCAAATTCTGAAACTGCTTTAGGCATTTCTCGCAATTTTGCGGCGATCTATCATCGATGCCATCCCAAATATTCGATTGCTCTCAGTCACCAAAGTGTGCGTGTTCTGCAGCTTCTCAATGAAGAGCAAGCCGTAACAGTGCAGCGCGTGGCTGACTTTTTGGGCTGCGCAGCTAACACCGCTTCCGAGTTAGTCAGTCGATTGGTAAGCAAACATTTGGTGGAGAAGCGGCGTTCCGAAGATGATGAACGGGTTGTGTTTCTGCGGTTGACGGATATCGGCAGGACCGCCTTCGACGAACATGTCGGGCTGGACGTTTCCCGCTTAGCAAAAGCACTTCAAATGTGTGACGTGCGAACAAAGCACGAAATTCAAACAGCTTTTGAAACACTGCTTGATCTAGTCGGCAAGTTAGAATGATCATGTCCTTACTGGTGAAATCGGCCTTATCGGGGGTAATTGTCCTCGCAATCCTATTGCTCGCTAGGTCGAACCCTCGGCTAGCAGGGTGGTTGACAGCAATGCCACTTATCACGGCTATTTCACTTGGTTGGCTTTGGCTGGACGGCAATCGAAGTCCTGTTTTAACGACCTACCTAACTGGCGTACTAATAGGTGTCGGACAAACCGCTTTACTGCTGGGCACGGTCCTGCTGCGCGTAAAGGCAGGCGCTAGTTTATCGGATGCTTTGCTCACTGGTGCGGCTGTCTGGGCGGTTGCATCGTTCGTAATTTATCAGGCAAAAATCATATGAAATTTCAAGAAATCTGGGGTGACCGACCTGCCTTCCTTGGAATCGACATGCAAGTCGGCATATTGAGCGGATGCGCCGGTGAAAACCAAAGCTTAGCGGACTTGGCACTCCAGAAAATGCTCGGACGAATTGGACGCGTTCAAGAGCGAAGCCGTCAACTTGGAATTCCCGTTCTGCATGTCCAGCATTTTGGTCCTAAGGGGCATAGACTTGATCCAGACACTGAGGGCTGGAATATTTTTCCTGACGTTGCGCCACAAGCACAAGAGCCGATTATCGCTAAAGGCTGGTGCGATGCCTTTTTTGATACGGATCTCGACGCGCACTGCCGAAACTTAGGTATCGAAACGCTGGTTATTGCCGGTTGCATGACGCAGTTTTGTATTGACACGACTTGCCGCCGTGCGCTCGCGCTTGGCTACAATGTTATTTTATTGGAAGATGGCCATATGAACGCCGGGTCTTTGGACCTGTCCTTTGAGCAAGTCATTAGGCATCACAACGCTACTTTAGCTCAGATAGATGCAGGGAAAGCGTCGCTTCGTGTCCGGAAAATCGATGACTTGCTGAGCTAAAAATAGATTGCGCTGATTTCTGCTAACGAAGTTGGTCCAGTGCCTTTTGTAAAGGTGGCAACTTTTCCTGTCCAAGCAATTTTCGAAGCCTGCTCAATCGCCATCAAGCTCACGCTGCATCCTGCGGAGCATAGTCGACACGATCAGCTTGTGCGCTGGGGCAACGGGGATCATGTAAACTTTCCCGAACCCGTTATGCACCTTGACCGAGGAGGTTATCGTTAAGCGCTGGCCATAAGTAGTGATGCAGGTCACCACCTCTAGATGCCGGTCTCGTTCGCTCAGAGTCAGGCACTCGGGCTCGTTCCGTTCGACCAAGAAAAAATCCAGCTTGTCCCCTACTATAGGGGTCCGATTCTGTGGCCCGGAAAACCCGCCGATCCGCTTGACCCCGAACAGCGATGAAATCGCATCGCGGATACGGAAGGCCAACGCCACACCAGGCAAAGGCTTGCGCATAGCGATGTTCCATGCCTCCAGTGCAGTCATGGGCCTCGGCAAGTCGATGCCTCGCGCATCGTAAAAATCCAACTCTTCGCGCGGGGCGACCAGATCAGCCTGCATCGCAGCACCCTTTGGCGGCTCTGGGCAAGGCGGGCAAAGCCGAAAAAAGAAGAACCGCTTTAAGGCTAATCTGCATGATTGCGCGGGTGACTGCCAAAACTGCCTGCTCCAAAACAGTAACAACGGTTGCCGACACTGGATCGGGCAAGTTCGCATATAAAGGGGTGGTGCCCGTAAGGGTCTCCTTGCGGTTAAACTTAGAATATCGACACCGATTGGCCCTGTCAAAACGGCAGCGTATGTTCTTACGGTGACTCGGAAAACTCGCCCTCGTCTGAATGTCGAAGATTGGCTGAGGGCCCGGTTGCGCGCGCAGGCCGATTACGGGCGCGATGCCTCGCTCGACCCCGCTCTCAGCTGCCTCCGAGAACGGCTGGGACAATTGTGCCTTTCTGGCACCAGATTGTCGCGACCTCTCCAACGGTGGCATCGCGCTGGAACCTGCCCTTCGGGCTTGGGCGTTGTCCGCTCCCGATGAGGCGGCCATCATACCGACAAACAGCGTCCCGCCAGCTGATGCCCATTGGTAATTCATGGGAAGTGCGCCTCTTAGCGGCAACCAGCAAGATGAAGACATAGGGTGCGAAATGCAAGACGGCTTTGACGGGTTGTGGTTGCTTTCATTTCCGTCAGTCCTCCCCTGTCCCAGCACAGACAACTCGGAAACGCTGTTATTGGACGCACCGAGAACCCGGTTGAAGGTCAATCTTGTGCTAGCAATGCCCTCGAAACTTGCATATTGTGAAGGTAATGAACCCAATAGATGCTCTCTTTACGCCACCGGCGATTCGTCCACCGGAAAAGACGCTTCCCATATTCAAGCGGCTCGTCACCCTTGCTGACAACCCGATTGAGGCGTGGCCCCGCGCAGTCTACGAGGATGATTTTTATTGGGCACCGGTGCCTTACGGCCCGAAACTACTGTTTGTCAGCAAGCCAGAGGCTATACGCGAGATTCTTTTGGATCGTGTCGAGGATTTCGGCAAGGGCACGATTTTCCTGCGCTTCTTGAAGCCCGCATTGGGTGAAGCGCTGTTAACCGCTGAGGGTGCTGATTGGCGTTGGCAGCGGCTGGCAGCCGCCCCCGCCTTTCGACCTGACACCGTGGCCAAGCTGACGCCTCTTATGAGTGCGGCGGCGGAGAAAATGCTTTCTCGATGGCGGGCGGTGGGCGTGGGTAAGCACGTTGATATTGCTCATGACATGGTGCGCGTCACCTTCGATATCATCCTCGACACGATGTTGTCGGGCGGCGAAGGCATAGACATTGAAGAAGCCAGTCGTGAGATCAGCACCTATTTGGAGACACTTGGTCGGCCCAATATTGGCGACATTTTGGGATTGCCGCCGTCCTTGAAGAAACTGATGTCACAACGTGGCGTGCGTGCAGCGAACTATCTTCGGGCGGCAGTACAAACGATGGTCGAGCGCAGGCGAAGTGAAGCCCCTGGACGAGGTGATCTGGTCGACTTGCTGATGCAAGCGAAAGATCCAGAGACCGGGCGAGCCATGTCCGACATTGAACTACGTGACAACTTGATCACCTTCATTGGCGCCGGGCATGAAACCACGGCTCTGGCGCTGACTTGGTCGTTGTATTTGCTCTCGCAGCATAGCTTGACCGCCGACCGCCTGCGCGCTGAGGTGCAACGCGTGGCCGGCGATGCGCCAATTACACAAACACATGTTGAAGCCCTCACGTTCACCCGTCAGGTGGTTCTTGAGTCCATGCGTCTGTTTCCGCCGGTGTCGGCTTTACCGCGACAAGCAAGCCGCGACACGAAGATTCAAGGGATGAACGTTCCAAAAGACACAATCATTTTGATACCAATCTATGCGTTGCATCGTCACCGCAAGCTTTGGGAACGCCCCGATGTGTTTGATCCCGATCGCTTTTCCCCTGAGTTTGGATTGGAGCGGCAGCGCTATCAGTATATGCCATTTGGTGCTGGTCTGCGCATTTGCATCGGTATGGGCTTTGCCCTGAACGAAGCAGTGGCTGTTCTGGCCACATTGATGCGCGAGGTCCGACTTGAGCACGATCCCGCCCATACCATCCGCCCGCTGGTGCGCATTACAATGCGGCCCGAGGGTGGCATGCCGATGCGGATCGCAAGCCTTTCCTCGAACTCAACTCCGGTGGTCGGAGAAAGTGCCTGATCCACAGGCCTGTTGAAGCGATTGGCACGAAGCGAGAGTAGCTGGAGGCACTTTTGCCTTGGCGCGTTACAAGGCGCAGGCTTTGCTTGAGTTTGTCAACGCAACGCTCGACCTTATTGCGACGTTCATCAAGTAAGCCGTCGATTGGCTCTTGGGCTCTACGCTTTCGCTTGAATGGGATGTTTGGCGTGACATCCCGATAACTTAGGTCTTAGTAGATGGATATACGCTAAGCCGGACATCGGATGGGGAACCGCTGCAAATCAGACTATTGACCCCGTGATCATGCGCCGCCCGTCAGGTCTTCAGCAAGCATGAGCGCATTGCCATCTGGATCATAGAAGGTCGCGGTCTGGACCATTCCCTCGACAACATCCGTCGGGCCGTCAAACTTTACCCCTGCATTCTCGAGCCTGTGCCGTCCTTCAACAAGATCGGCAATACCGAAGACTGGAACACAATTGCCCGGCGCAGGCTTGGTGTGTTCGCCAAGACCAATCGTGACGCCTGGGGTATTCGTCTGCAGTTCTGACCAGCCGGCCTCATCGGCGTGATACAAAGATTCGAACCCAAGCATGTCCTTATACCACTTTGCGCTTACATGCCGGTCCTTGACCGACAGCGCAATTGTGATGGTGTCGTTTAATTCGATGAGTGACATAGCTTTCCTTTCGTACTATTTTATAGTAACTATAAATAATGGACATAAGAACGCTTGTCAACATCACCTCAAGGGCTTGGGCGCTACCAATCCTCGCAGGCCTGAACGATGGGGTTCCAGGCCGTCAAGCACCCTTGTTGATGGCAACAGGTGCGAGCAGAACCGCCTTTGCACAAAGCATTGATCACTTGATCAGCTGCGGTCTCTTGGAGCGGAATCCCGGCCACGGCCACCCGTTAAGGCCGGAGTTCCGTCTGACGTCGATAGGAAAAGCCGCGGCTGAGCTGGCGAGCAGAATCCAGCTTTTGTCGGGAGGCGAAAATCAGGACCTGCTTCGAAAGTCTTGGACAGTACCGGTGCTTGCCACTTTGGGCAGACCAAGCCAGTTCACCGAGATCAAGCGGCGTTTACTAACTATCTCGGATCGCGCGCTGTCGCAGTCCCTGCAATCAATGGAAGAGCGATCGTGGGTCCGTCGCACTGTCGATGACGCCGCGCGTCCACCCAAGCCAATCTATTCCACCATCTACACCGGAGCGAAAATCAGCAAAGTCACCAGCCCAGTGATTGAATTGGGTCACATCTAGCCGACACCGGAAAGCAGGCAAACGCAACCTGAGCCCAGTTTTCAGCTCTATCCCTTCAAGCGCTGCTTGGTCCGGCCAACAAGAATTTCTTTGAAGCCCGCGTCGCCGGAAAGATAGGAAGTAAGCTCTTCTTCCGTCTCAAGACAGGGGCCATTCTCGATCAGCGCTTTTTGGCCCCATGTGAGTCTACTCAGCAGATCAAACTTTTGGACATCTCTTTGGCAAAGCGCTTTGGCCTGCGTGCATCGGTCCCTATAGGCTTGCATCTCACAATGGGTGACTTGAACCCCCAGACGCTCAATCAATGCCCACATGACTGGGTTTGTGACGGGTGACTGGCCCTCTGGGAAATTGGCCATTTTGCCGGAGAAAGGGCCGATAAGGCTTTCATCGATGGTGAAGGCTTGCTGACCGCTAGCAATCTCTTCGGTCGCACGCCGCCAATCATCTAGGAGCCCGCGATAATCCATTATGTCGTCTTCGATCTCGCTGACCTGATACCAGCCCAGTGCTAGGTTCTGGGTCACAATAGCCAAAGGATCATATGCGGGATCAAGGGTGCCCGGACGGCGCAACAGGTAGCCGGGCTCGTTTAGGAATGCCAGTCGCGCTGCCGTGGCGCGGTCGCAAGCTTTCTGGCTAGCAATCCAAACACCGATCGCGGTGCTATTGTCCCAATTCATATAGTCCCGAACAAAGGCGTGCCATACGCTGGGCGATTGGTCCGCCAACCAATCAATCATGACTGGAACAGCATCGCGCTCTTCCCCTGTCTTATCCTCATGAAGCCAATATCCGCGCCAATCTGGCAACGGAACTTAAATTGATTCGGTCGAAGGAATTGTGAGCGGGCTTAGATAGCGCCAGTCTGGTTCAGGATGCGTCATGGCCAAGCAGTCGCTTTTCAGTTCTGGCACAACTTCGATTGGTTCTTAATATCCTCTAACGTGTTTGTTCTCAAGCCATCGGTGTTCAAATCGAAGATATGACTTTAGGCTTCACCCCAAAAACTGGATCCAAGCTGACGGCTCTTTTCGGCCATGTCTTGTATCAATGCTATTGGTCCCAAAAGCGCCAGTTGTGGACATCAAGACCAGTTCTGCGAAACCTTCAAAGCAGTCATATGACTAAGTCACCCAAAACAATGAGAAGTAGCTTCGCGAAAAAATGGGAAGCACAAAAGTCTCCGAAGTATGGGTGCTTTTAGCCTATATCCTGTCGATAGTCGTCAGATCAGGCGTAAATCGTCCAAGCCAACATCAGTCCCGCAGCAACAACAAAATCGTATGCTGCGCAAAACGGTAGATACCAACGCGGTGCATTAGTCTTGATGAGTTGCACGTGCGCCCAATCCCAAAGGCCATGAAAAACATAAGCTAGTGGGATTGCCCACTGCCACATCAGTGCCCCCCAACTAGCAGCAAGCACAAACAAAAGAGCAACGCCGCTTTCCAGCGCAATAAAGCGAATACGCCCATCCCGGACCGCAAAGCCAACATAAACCCCAGCAATAAGCGCGAGGAAAATTGCACTTAATTGAATCGACGCTGCCACGGGCAAAAGGAAATGCAATGGCAATGTAGCAAGGCTCGCCAATCCACCAGTGAGCCAAGGCCTTGACAGTCGAAACCCCTTACCCTCGCCATTCTAAATGGTCCACTTCCGCTTCAATAGGAATTTTCGCGCCGGAGAAACTTGCGTTTTCGATAGGCATATTAACCCCATTTTTCACTTATATTTAGTGTCTGAAATCAAAAAGCCGAGTTTGCTGCCCGCAACATAGTGAATTCGCCTACTTAGTCAAAATCTAGCGAAGACAACTTATCCCCGTCTAGTAATTCCTTCATTGAAGCAGACATTCTGGTATGCGCCAGAAGTAGTCAGAAATCGCTTATCGAGCCGCTTCCGAAAGCGGACCTTGAGAAATAGGGCGGATTTGGTCTTAGGACTCTTCACCGGCCATCGTCAGCAAAGAAGCGTCCAGCTTTGTAACGCCGTTCGACTTCTTCAACGCGGTAGCACAAACCACCTCAGCAATGATCGCAACCGCGAGATAAACAAACTGTATGGAGTGTCCCTGTTTAGATTGGCCGTGATGGCATCTTGCGCATTCCCTTAGGCGCGAGAACGCCGGCAAGGGCAATTGTAACCCCGAAAAGTATGATCGATAGCTCCGGATGCGCCATGCTTAAGTTAGCGAAAAGGAAGGGGACTGCTGCGCCGCCGACGTATGATGCCGCGGTAGCGTGGCCGATGCTGATTGACCCGCGGAGTGGTCCCAGCCGCTCATCGCCTAGCAGCATGGGAAAAAAAACGCCCATCCCGCCGCTAAACAGGCCAACTGTAACAATCGAAGTCCAAGCCAGAGCATTGGGCTGGGTACCCGCGAGTGGCACGATTGCAGCCGTCGCCGCGCCGCTGACTAACATAGTTAGTGTAAACACGGTCCGTCGCTTGCCGCGCGCATCCGTGATGGCGGTCCATATCCCCGCACCCACCAGAAATGCCAAGGTGGTGATGGCCAGCGACAAGCTGGCAGAGTCGCGCGGCCAGCCCCAGCCCTCGAGCTGATATGGCAAAAGTCCGGCAAGCGCGAGGTAGCCCCCGACATAGGCTGCATAAGCAGCCGAATAGCGAAGCGACAGTCGGCCTGCTTCGCGCGAGCGAACCACTGACAGGGGTTCGTGCGCCACGTCGACGGACTTGAGTGCAAAATGTTCTGCGCGTCCAGACATCAAGGCGAGCAACAAGCTTGCCGAGCCCGTGATTAAACAGACCATTTTCCAATCGAAATGCCGGACGGTCGCTTCAGCCCCCACCAGAGCGACGGCCGCTCCGAGCGCATAGCTGCCAAAGAACACGCCTTGAGCGAGGCCTGAGCGATGCACCTCTGCGAGTTGTCCCACCACTGTCGTCAGCGTCGCCAACAATGCGCCCGTTGCTGCGCCGTAGATCGCAAGCGTAACCGACAGCCCGCCAATGTTACTCGTTCCTGCCCGTGCCAGTATCGCAACTGCCGCCAAAACGCTTGTCGAGGTGACAACTTTTAGCATGCCCCATCGCTTGACACATCGCGCTGCGACAAGAGCGCCCAAGATAGAGCCCAAAGGAATTGCGGCCCATGCCTGCTGTAATCCGGTGGCGTCCCACCCGGCTGAGGCCATCGGCGCGAATAGTGGAGGGAGGCTCATATAACCGCCCCCGATTACGACCGCATGAAGAAGGCAAGCAACGACAAACGCCGAACGCCGCCCTTTCATGTAGGCTGAGCCGCAGCATTGATGAGACTGGGCAAGAAGAACAGCGGCCAGATTACGAGCGCGAGATTGGGTAAAAACCAGGCAGGATCGAACTCCCCAAGGATAGCCCAATAGGCACATGCCATAAATCCGGCAACAAAGGTCAGGCATAAGGAGATGATCGCTACTGGTCGCCAACGCGGATCGCCCCGACGCGATAATCTGACCGCGAGCAACCCACTGAGCGAGAATAAAACGTCGATAGGAAAAAACGACCAGTTCCAAGCGAAAACGCGAGGCTCTTCGAAGTCACCGTACATCATGCTTGCGGGCAGCTCAAACAGACCGAAAATATGGAGTAGAGAGAAGAACCAATATGTCAGGAACAATGTATCCGTGACAAGGATCAAACCGGCTAAACGTTTGCTCATACGCCTTTGACCCCCTGATTTTGAATTGCTTTTCGTTCGGCGGTCGCTTCAGCACCGAGACTTGCGACCGCACGCGCGATCGATGCGCGTGCATCGCGACGCTCGCTTGCAAGCGTGGCTGCCGGGGCGAGCGCCAAACGCACGCCCAGGCCGTCAACAAGTGCGACAAGGCTCATCGCTACCACGGCAGTCGACTGGCCTGGAGGAACCAATGGCACGACCAGCGTTTCAGCAAAGTCACGCCACTCCTCGATCCGCCGTTGATTTTCTTCCGAGAGTGCCAAGCTCCCGACTGCCTCACCCCAAAAAGCAAGCCATACCCGCCATTCTTGCAGACGGCGATTATCAAGGGGCAATGCTTCCTCGAGTACCGCAAGCAGTCTTTTTCGATCATCATCGAGTTTTCCTGCCGCGCGCAGCATTCGGGCACCTGCAGCGAAATGCGCTGCTCGCAACGCCTCCACCAACAAAGCTTCTCGGTCGGTGAAATAGTGCGTTAGTGCGCCAGTCGTAACACCCGCCGCTGCGGCAACCCGGCGGAGTGTTGCGGCGTTCAGGCCTTCGTTGGCGATGACCCCCCAACTGGCGACAATGAACTTTGTACGGCGCTCCGCATGATCGACAACTCTTGGCATTAGCTTCCCCTTGACATATCGTTTGTTATATAACAGATGAAATATAACACAAGGGTGAATCGGAGTCTAGGATGAAGGATGCAGCGAAATTCAACATTGAAGGGGTTACGCCTTTTGTCGACCCAACAACCGGATCGGGCAATATTTTTCTCATGCCCGACGGCATGGGTTCGGATGGCAAACCATTCGTTTTTTTAGTCGAAGATCCACCGCACAAGACGCGACACAAGCACTATCATCACGGAGATGTCGTCTACGTTTATACTGCTGGCGAGCATCATATCGAAGGCGAAGGCACCTACCGGGCCGGAGATATTCGCTGGACCCGTGCGGGCCATGCTTATGGCCCGGAAACAACCGGAGCCGAGGGCGGTTCATGGTGGGTTATCTCCTATAGCGATCCGTTGCCTATCGACGTCGTGGAATCTGCGCAGTCGGCTACGGTCACGACTCCGACCCGTTCCGCGCACGGCCTACCAACTTTCGAGCGGCCTTATGACTGGGCTGCCATTGATCGTGCTGTCGCCGACGAGGGCGGGGCGATCATCAAGGGCTTGCTTTCCGATGACCGCATCGCCGAAGTAAACGACGACATCGATAACTATCTTGCGCGTGGCGAGAATGGCGGACTGCCAGCAAGCGGATCGCCGACATATGACGCATTCCTAGGTGCGCGTACGGTTCGGCTACACGGTCTCGCGGAGAAGGTGTCAACCACACGCTCGCTACTCGCCGATCCTGAATTGGTTGCTTGGGCCGAGCGCGCAATCGGTGCCAACGCGGCGAGCGTCTTGCTTAACGCTGGCGAACTTATTCAGATCGGTCCCGATGAGCCCGCGCAATTTCTCCATCGCGACACTGACTCTTGGTTGGCGCTCCCGCGTGGTGAGGTACCAGTCCTCGTTAATGCGATTGTCGCACTGGATCCATTCACCCTGACTAATGGCGCGACTTACATCGCGCCGGGAAGTTGGCGCTGGGATAATGGGCGACAGCCGAAGTCGGATGAATTTGCTCGTGCGGTGATGGACGCGGGCGATGCCGTACTATTTCGTGGCGACTTGATCCATGGGGGCGGCGAGAACGCGTCAACCGCTTCGCGTCGCGCACTTTCGATCTCCTATGTGGCAGGCTGGCTTCGGCCCGTCGAGAATAGCTTTCTCAACGTGCCGATCGACACCGTCCGCGCGCTCGAACCGCGACTGCAAGCGTTGCTAGGATATGCCGCGCACGACGGCGTCTCCAAGCGCGGCGGCATGATCGGCCTTTATGAGAATGGCAGCCCGACGAGAATTCTTGAACCGACCTAGCGGAAACCACATCGCTAACTCGGCCATTGCATTGCTGACTGTGAAAACACGGCGGTTTAGAGGGAGGAAGAAAATGATCAAGGGCAAGCACATAGCCGTACTGCTGGCGGCGACCTCGCCGACCGTGTTAGCGGCACAGGAAACAATCCCGCAGTCGGAACCGACAGAGACCATCGTCGTTACCGCACAGCGGCGCAACCAGGCCGTCACCGATGTCCCAGTGTCGATCACCGCTGTGACGGCTGCGTCGCTCAAACGCGCACAAATTCGCGATACCGGGGACTTGACGGCACTTGCGCCGGGGTTGGCCGGGAAGCCTCAAGGCTTAGGCACACCCGTCTTCTCGATTCGAGGCATCAGTACAAATACAGTCGGCATAGGCGGTGAATCAAGCATTGGGGTGTTCTGGGACGAGGGCTATCTCGGGCGCCTTGAAAGCGCGAACATTCCTTTCTTCGACGTAGCACGGGTCGAAGTTCTAAAGGGGCCGCAGTCGACGCTCTTTGGTCGCAACGCATCGGCCGGTGCGCTTTCGATCATTTCTCGTCGCCCTGCATTCGACTTTGAAGGCGACGTTACAGCGAGCTACGCCTCATTCGATAGTTATGAGTTGAGTGCCGGGTTCAGCATCCCGATTTCAGAAACGTTAGCCGTTCGTGTCGCAGGTTTACAGCGTGATCGCGGCGGGACCGAGCGGAACGTCTTGCTAGACCGCGTCGAGGGCGGCGGCGAAACGACAGCGTTGCGCGGAGTTGTCGCGTTTGAACCTTCGTCCCGCCTCAACGTCACTGGCATCGTTAACTATGTGCGTGATGCAGGTGGTGGCTTCTCATCGCAGACAATCGATCCCGCCCTTGCCGCAATTGGAGGACTCACGCCCGATCCGTTCGACGGCTTTCACGCGACCAATATCCCGACATTCGAGAACCGCCACCTCTGGTCGGGCAACTTGCAAATGCGTTGGACGCTGAACGATGCGCTGACTTTGAAATCGGTCACAACCGGGCTTGACACACGCCTAGAACGGCAATTTGACGTCGATGGATCGGCGGCACCACTGCTCAACGGGCGCTTTCGTGGCTATCGAAACAAGACCTTCGGCCAAGAGTTTCGGCTTGTGGGAAACGGATCGCGCTTCAACTGGTTCGTCGGAGCGTCACTTTTCGAGGAACGCGTAAGCCAATCTTTCGACTACACATTTTCGGAAGTTGCACTGCTCTCTAGCAACGAAATCCCAATGGATACAGCTTTTCAAGGTCAGCCCGCGTTCTTCGTGTGCGATGAACCGCTGACAACAGCCGTCTTCGGTCTTGCTTGCAGCAATGAGGCAATAGAAACAATCAACGCGAGCGGGCGCAATACCAGCTATGCTGCTTTTGGCGACGGTACGTTTAATGTCACTGACCACATACGCGCTACCGTCGGAGCGCGGCTGTCGTTTGATCGCAAAAGGTTCGCATATAGTGCGCCGCCAGTTGTCACGGTCGGTAGCGGACTAACAGGCAACAACCTGTTTGCGGCCGCGACAGCGGTGCCTCAGACCTTTGAAAAGTCATGGACGTCGATTCAACCGCGTTTTGTTCTCGACTATAAGCCAGACGCGCGGACAATCATTTTCGCATCGGCCTCGCGAGGCTTCAAGGCAGGTGGGTTCGACCCGGCATTCGACGTCTCTCGTGTGCCGTTCGAGCGTGAGAGCGTCTGGGCCTACGAGGTCGGCACGCGCACGCGGATGACTGGGGGAACGCTTGACCTTGGGCTGTCGGCTTTCTTCCTCGACTATGACGACTATCAGTTGCAGGTTTTGCGCAACGGGACGACTTCGACGCTCAACGCCCCGAAGGTGAAGAGTTACGGTGCCGAGTTCGAAGGAAGCTGGCGTCCAACCGGGCGGTTGACCTTCGATGCCAACCTTGCCCTCAACCAATCGACGTTTCGCACACTTGTAACCGATCTCGGCAGCTTGCGCGGCAACCGGCTACTTTACGCGCCAGAATTAACCGCGTTCACAGCCATTAGCTACGATGCCATCAAGAACGACGCGCTGGTCGGCACGCTCCGCGCAAGCTTCCGGCATGAATCCCGACAATTCTTCACGAAGGAAAATCGGATCGACGAAAGCCAAGGACCATATTCGGTCGTCGATTTTTCCGCAACGTTGCGCTTTGTACGCTCGAACTCTCAAATCCGAGTATTTGCCCGAAACCTGCTGGATGAACGCTACCTGATTTATGCGGTCGATCAAGGGTTTGGGGTCGTCACAAATCGCGGCGAACCGCGCATCTTCGGCGTCGAGGGATCATGGACATTCTGATGCGCACTGCTGGCCCTACGCCGCACGAATTTGCAATTACGGCGCTGGCCGAAGACATCGACTTTATGGGACATGTCAACAATGCCCGCTATCTGAACTGGATACAAGCAGCCGTGCTTGATCACTGGCAAGTGATCGCACCCGCCGCCGAGCATGCGGCGACGCGTTGGATCGCGTTGCGGCACGACATCCGCTATTTGAAACCAGCGTATCTCGGCCAAAAATTGACTGTTGCGGTGCAACTTTTGGAGGTGAAGGGGCCCCGTGCCAACTATCGTTCGACCGTCAAGCGTGGGGCGGAACTCATCTCGACTATAGATTCGATGTGGTGCGCTCTAAACGCGAGCAACCTTAAACCCCGTCGAATGTCGAAGGCGCTCGTCAAACACCTACTTTCGCTTTGAACCCGCAAATTGGGGTACGGATACCCAAATACCCTAGAGTTGCGGTAAGCAGATTGTTGTTTTGAAGCGGCGTTTTGATGTTCTGATCCTGCTTATTTGTTGATTTTGATTGAATTTTAGTCAAGGTTACTGAACCCTGTGTTGGGTTTGCCAAATAGCGCTTCCCGATGGGCCTTGACGTCGGCCGTCAAGCAGGACCTGATGACAATCGCGATGTGTTCTCTGGTGCCTTGGGATTTGGCACGGCGGAAACGCACAGTCTCGAAGGCCAAGCGACCTTCTCCTGCTAGCGTTCTTTCCCGCTGTGCCAATCAAGCTCGCCGCCTTAAGGCGGCGGGGCTTTCAGCTTGTTATGATGTATGCAGCGGTCCTTTGAGGGATTCTTGCCGGCGGGTCCAGCTAGTCTAGCCGCACTGGCGATACAAAGCTGGCCACCCGCAAAAACCCTTAGCCTGAGGTATTAAACCGTGATTCCATCGTGTTGTTGCGATGGAGGCAGGTATGCAGCGTTTGCGTCGGATGAAGCGGGTCAAGCAGGGCGGTTTGTTTGACATGCCGGAGCATTTGAAGCGGATATCGAAGAACGGCGATCCGTTGGAAGTGCTGGCTTCGGCGGTGGATTTTGAAGTGTTTCGTCCGGTTCTGGAGGATGCTTTGGGGTATAGTGATGGAGCCAAGGGTGGCCGACCTCCTTATGTCCCAGTGGCCATGTTCAAGATATTGCTCTTGCAGGCGCAGAATGATTTGTCGGACGCGCGCACGGAGTTTTTGATCAAGGACCGTTTGAGCTGGTTACGGTTTCTGGGCTTTGGCCTGAACGAGCCGACACCTGATGAGAACACGATCCGCCACTTCAGAAATAGGCTGACGGCCGTAGGCGCCATCAAGCCATTGTTTGATCAGCTTGATGCTTATCTGCGCTCGCTCGGCTACTTGCCGATGGGTGGTCAGATTGTCGATGCGACGCTGGTTCAGGCCCCGCGCCAACGCATGACCCAAGAGGAAAAGGATGCCGCCAAGGCTGGCAAGACTGCCGCACAGATCTGGCCAGACGAGCCAGCCAAGACCGCTCAAAAAGATACCCAAGCGCGCTGGACGGTGAAGTTCACCAAAGCCAAGGAACGCCCCGATGGCACCAAGCCGCCCGTGGACATTGCCATCCCGACTTTTGGCTACAAGGATCACATCGCTATCGATGGCCGACACGGCTTTATCCGGTCCTATGAAGCCACCCCAGCCAATGCCCATGATGGGGCCATGCTGCGCGAAATCGTCAGCACCGACAATCTGTCCAGCGAAGTCTATGCGGACACAGCCTATCGATCAAAGACCAATGAGGCGTGGCTCAAGGATAAGGCGCTGACTTCGCGCATCCACCAGAAGAAACCCCAAGGCAAACCCATGCCATCCAACATAGCCCGCGCCAATGCCAAGAAATCGATCATTCGCGCTAGGGTCGAGCATGTGTTCGCCGTAATCAAGCACAAGCGTGGCCTGTTCATCCGGACCATAGGCCTGGCACGGGCCAGAACAAAGATCGGCATCGCTAACATCGCCTACAATATGGCGCGCCTCGTCACCCTTCAAGCAAGACCAAATCCAAGGCCTGCGACAGGATAAGTGCGCCTAAAATCCGCCCAACACGCCGATAAGCCCAGAAAAATGAACCAGAAACCCCCGAAAGCGGGACGATCAGGCGCACAACAAGAACCGATCAGGCCAAAACCCCTCCCTTACCGTCAGCATACTCAAAATCGGGCTGTTGGTGCGGGTGTCCAAGTAGCGATGTATTCAACCAAAGCCACTGATCCGGCAAGCGCCATGGGTTGCCATTTGGGGTGGTTTGGCGGTTGCTCGAAAGCGGACATTTGCCAATTGCGCTGCAATAATTGTTCTTTTTGGAATGCCAAGAAGCTGATTTCATATATCGCCAGTAACATCAGTCAAAGGACAACATGCCCACTCCCACGGCAGGCCGTTCCCTAATGCGGGCCAGCCAATCGGTCACAATGGGTTTGTCGAGGAGTGCCGGGAAGCCGTGATCGAGGCCTGCTTTAAGCCACGGGTAGTGCATGATGTCGGCGATGGAGTAATCGCCAGCCAAAAAAGGCCGGCCATTTCCGAGCATGCGTTCTACCACGCTTGTCAAACGCACACATTCGCCAAAGAATAGCGCCATCATTTGGGGATTTCTGGCCGCGTCGCTGGCCGTTAGTTGCTCGTTCAATCGACCTAGGTTGGGACCAATATGGGCAGCTTGAAAGAAGGCACCCTGAATTGCAGCATAACGGGCCGCGCCCGACTTTGCGAGAATGATGCCTTTGGCGTCATACTGATCGGCCAGATAAGTAAGAATTGCGCCTGACTCCCAAACTGTCATGCCCGTCGCGTCGTCATGCAACACTGGGATCTTATTGTTGGGCGCGATATCCAGAAACCACGCGTCATGTTGCTCCTTTTGATCAAGCCGCACGTGACGTGGCACCCAATCGAGGCCAAGCTCTGCCAAGCCAATGGCGACCTTGCGCGCGTTTGTGGTTGCGGCACCAAAAAGGGTGATCATTTGGGCTTCTCCGTATCCGTTTTGGGTTGCAGGGATGCCAACATCCAGCGTCGCCAAGCCGGGACACAGAGAGGCACGAGGATGCTGATGAGAAGAATGCTGCTTGAAAGGGCAATGCCAGCGCCTGAGTATAGCGCTTGGCCAATGTTGGCGAACAAGAAGGCCTGCACCATGCACCCGAATAGAACTGCAACGATGAAGCGAAGGAGGCTCATGCCTGACAATATCGCGGCGTATTGAAAGACGTGCTTCGGAAAGAACGGATACGCGCAAATGCCAAACAATGCCCACGCGCTCATGCGGCCTTGCGCCAGTTTGCGCACCCATGACTGAACCTTTGGCGGCAACGTGCTCAATACTTTATCCCGGCCCAGAATGGCGACCAGGCCAAATTTCAACATGCCGGATAAGAACATCCCAAGCCCGGCGTATAGGGTGCCATAAACGGGGCCAAAAATAGCGCCACCCGCCAAGAGTAATAGGCCGGTCGGAATAAGGAATAGAAACCGGAAAGTTAGAATACCAATAAACGCAAGGGCCCCCCAAATCCCAAGGCTCTGCACGAAAGCACGCAAAGAGTCTAAATTCCAATCGATCCTGAGTTGAGTTCGGATCACCATGGATACGCCAACAAGACCGAGCACAATGCCACACAGTAACAGCCAGCGATAAAGCGGGACGCCCACAATTTCGATGAATAGCCAATTGCTTGACCGAGAGGTCGCCACCTTATGCATCGGTTAGGATCACAGGGGCAAAGCCGCCGCCATAGGTCCGGAAATTCGTTGTTTGGCCCTGATATGCGCGCGCGGCCAACATCAGAGGATCGCCTGAAAACGTAAAGACCCGGACATCAAACTTCAGGACTGCCGGGCCCTCTTCAGTTGCAACAAGACGAGTCTGGGGTGCAACAAAGGCTTGTGCGACGTAGCCACCTTTTAGAATTTCATTCCAAACACGTCGCGTCAGCTTGTCGCCGCGATAAGCAGCAGCGCCGCCAAATCCGGTGGCAGGCTTAAAGAACAGGTCCCTGCGGGCAGCCCAAAGCGCATCGGCTTTTTCAGGTGTGACCTCAACAGTTTCGGGAAGGCTGGTGAGCGCTTGTGCGTGATGGGGGGCTAGGTTCAACGTTTTGCGTTTTGCGGCATCGCTTAGAAATGCGAGATTGCGCTTGTCGGCATACAAAGCATGATGGCGAGGCGAAGGCGTGACGACGACTTGATTCTGCAGTAGAGCGGATCGCAAGGCCTCAGACTGGGGCATGGCCAACGCAAAATCTGTCAGTCGATTGTAGACCATGTCAATAACGTGGTCTCCTGCCATCAAGCCGCGGGAACCTATGGCAAGTGAAGCGGAGTTGACAATGATTGTTGTAATACCCTGTTCATTCAAGAGTGCCTGTGCCAGCAGCATGTCAGGATAGAGATACTGCGCTTCGGGATTGTCATCGACAATGGCAAGTGTTTGGGGCTGACCTAGCCGACCGGCAGCGCGCCATTCTGACACCATCATCTCAAAAATGCGCTCTTCAAAACGACTGGCCCCAAACGCGAGATAGCCAGGCAGCGCGCCACCCTGCACAGCGCGGCTCAGCGCTTGAACAAGAAATATGCCGCCCGCATTGGTGTTAATCTCAATCAGGAGGGGGCCGTCTGGGGTAACATGGAAATCATAGCCCATCAGAACGCCGCGCGTTTCGGGTTGGACATTGGCCAGAGCACCATCGGCTCGGGATAAGGTTATGTCCTGATAACTGACGGTCTGGGTCGCCGCTTCTATGGCGTGAATCTGGTCGATCATGCTATCGAGATCGCTTGCAGCAAGAAAAACGCCAGTACTCGCGAATAGGTTTGGTCTTTCAGCCAAAAGACTGGCCATTTCCGGGACGTTCCCCGACGACAGAATCGAAGCATCGATTTGCTTGCGGCCCAAAGGCAGACAAAAGCAAGTCTTATTGAGCGCAGTGATTTCCGCCTTGTCTGGTATTAAGTTAACTGACTTGGCGTTCATGCGCTTATCTCGTCGTCGAGAAGCTGGACAATCTCAGGGCGCTTGGCGCAACAATCATGCATCAGAAACTGCACCAATTCGCTAAAGCGGTCGTAGCAGGCGCAATAAATCACCTCACGACCATTGCGGGTCGATTTGACAAGGTTCGCATTTGTCAGGACCAGTAATTGTGCGGACGCCGTGGTTGGTCCGATCTGAGCAAAGCGGGCAAGATCGCCTGCTGGCATGCCCTGTGGCCCCGCTTGGATCAGCCTGCGCACCAGCGACAAACGCCCTTCATGAGCAATTGCAGACAACATTTTGATTGCGATATTTTGTTCCATATTTCATGGATACATGAAATAATAAAAAGAAGCAAGACGAAAGTTTGTCTATCCATCGCTTTGTTGCTCAGCGCCGACTTTCCAATTTTTCGAACGTTGAAGGTTTGGCATCGAATGGCAGCTTTCGACGTCCACGCGCCCCCAAACCAGACCATCCGCAATCGGCCAAGTTCTGCCGAAATGCTGACAGTCTCAAATGCGCCAAACTAGGTCAGTAACGAGCTGTTCAATGGAGCTCGAAAGCGGACATTTCATCTACCAAGCATCAGGTTCCAGCGCCCAGGCTGCAGTCCTGCGGGACTGGGCCACCTTCGTTTGCTTGGGCTAAGTGCACATACACGCGAACTCAGTTCTTGGTTGACTTCGGTGCATTACAATGCGGGAATGCACCCAACGGAGTTGAGCTCATTGCTCATGACGCGCCCGCCAGCGAGCCGCAGTCGCAGCTGATATGCCAAACTGCATTGCCGCAGCGCGACAACTCCATCCAGCCTCAATCGCTTTGATCACGCGCGACCGCTAGTCCATCGATATTGCCTGAGCCATAGAAGTTGACCTCCATCATCAGCCTCTATTGTGAATCACATCACAACTGATTTGGACAACTAATTTGGGAATTCTTACGATTCACCCCGTCGGGGGAACGCTCTAACTTCTGGGCAAGTTGAACAGCAGGCTTATTGTCGGAGCCGAAGACCCGATTTTGAGTTGCCCGCTTTGTCCCCCACGCCGAAGGGAACCGGCACACCGGAGCCGGCATAGTCAGTATTGATGACCAAGCGCGCGTTGTTGCTGAGAGCAACATCTTTGGCGACGACAACGCTCCACTTTGAAGTCTCTGCCACGGTGCCGGGAGCATCGATCACCAAGCGAGCACTGGGCAAATAAATCGTGCCGAGAAGCTTATCGACTCTGGGTGACGAAATTAGCATATCTCTGGTATTTGTCCGCGATTTTACCATGACGAAGCCTGCCCAATCGCCGGAAGTTCGCCCTGTTAGGGAGAGTGTTGCGTTTTGTGTTGCTTGAAACGAACTATTATCGTCAAAAATCAAGACGACATCATCTCCAAAAAGTTTGCCATTGTTTTTGTTTATTAGCGCCTTGCAAAAATAATGTTCGCCTCGCCCAAGGGTTAGAGTTCCATTTCCGTCAACTCGCACTATGCGATTATGCACTCCAGCATCGAGTGTCAAACTCGAGCCGCCAGTAACCACGAGATCGGCAGTCGTCGAACTAGGGCAAACGCCCATTCGTTTGATGGTTCTGCCTAGGAAAGGATCTGGCACAGCCAATGCGCCACTATTGGCGGCGGGGGAGTAGCCGATACCCGAAGCGGTTCTTGTGGCCTGGATCGTGCCGGCGGAAATTAACGCGTTTACGGTCGTCGAAATATTGCCATTGGAATGCACCAAACAGTTACTTGCCTGAACCTGACTATTGATGTCAGCCTTCAGCCCCGGCGATGCGATCGTCGGCAGGGCCAACACACACAAGGGCTGCTGGTTTAGAGCTTCTGCAACCGCGACAACCTGAATTTTAAAGCCGCCGGGCGGGACCATGTTGCCAAAGAAGGACCCCCGCGTACCGACGCCAAAAACCTCAAAGCTACCGGTCACATTTTGGCTGGCTGTGAAAGTCATCGCGACGCGCGGCGAGAGGTCCGTGACTTGTTGTAAAGCGAATGCCTCCGCGAAGCCACTCGCATTCCGGGCTGCACTTCCGGAAACCGCCATTTCGCGGGCACCTGCTAAGGCCGCGGCGTCCACTGCGGCTTGCATGCGGGATTTTTCGTTTGAGAGGGAAACCATCTCAAGCGTCATCACAACGATCATAGATAGGGGCATGGCCATCAAGCCGGTGATCAAGGCGAGATTGCCACGCTCATGGCGCAACCTACCAGGAACCGAGGCAAAGATTGGCTTCTTAAGGATAAGTGCCATGGGGGTCGGACTGAGACTCTAAATAGATAGAATTCTTCATCGCACGTTTTACTTTTAGAACCGTATAACCAACCCGAAAAGTTTTAGAAAAATGATATCGATTTTGTAGTTTGTGATTTGTTCCCACGAATTTAAACCACTGAAAGTTAGAGTTTGCCGTTCTGATGCTTGGCAGCTTTCGACGTTCGCGCGCTCCTAAGCAGACCATCCGCAATCGGCCAACTATTGCCAAAATCGGACCTCTAAAGCGTCTGCTTTTTGGTGAATAGGGAAAGGCTCTATCCCTGACCCATCTCTGCCAAAACCCAATCAGCGGCAGCCTGAGCTTTGCTCGCGGCGGTTAGGAACGAAGATGGATTATCGCCAAGGGACTTGAGCCAGCCATCGATGTAGGCGGCATGATCTTCAAGGTGATCGGCCGGTAGGCCAATTTGCGCACCGATGAAGGCACTGGCGAGTTCAGCGACTAGCTCTTCGAGTGCATAGCCTGCATCGCCAAAACGGGTCTGACCGAAGTCACGATTGAGGCGGGTCTCATGGCGTGAGGCGTGTGCCGTCTCATGGGCGAGCGTTGCCCAATATTGACTGCCATCGCGAAACGCCTCGCGAAGGGGCATTTGGATGTAGTCTGCGGCCTTGGAGTAGAATGCCCGATTGCCACCATGGCGAAGGGTGACGGGGATGCGCGCAAAGAGAGAAGCCCAACGGGTCTCATCCTCGCAGTTGGTGATTGGGGTACGCGAAACGACAGGCGCTTCAGGAAGTGCATAGAAGGCGTCTGGCAAACCTTCGATTTGATCAGCATTGAAGACGGTGTAGCCTCGCAAGATACGACGGGTCTCACCAGTCTCACCGCCATTGGCGCCCGTGGACCTGGGAGCAGGTGAAGGCTTGCCATCACCATCCGACTTATCTCCGACCTCGGCATAATAAACGACAAAGGAACCACGTTCACCTTTGCGAACACAGGCCTTCATGGCCAGCGCTTGCTTGAACGTGAACCAATGGCGTGACCTGAAACCACTTGCCAAAGAAGCAGCCCAAAGGGCGATGATATTCATGCCGCGATAGGGCGTTCCGCAGGAACGCAATGGCAAGACCAAGGCGTCAGGTGGAGCAATATCATCCCATGGTTTGATCCAGGGGCGAACACCGCGTTCGAGAAGAGAACTGATTTGAGCGGTAACACGCTCATGGGGTGTTAGACGGACTTCATCGGACGCTGATGAGTAACGGGAATTACGAGATGAAGTGATTGAAAGTGACATGGCGGAGACCTCCGCCGATGGGATTTTGCGTTACGCGATACTCACCATGAGCTCGCACCGCCCCCATCGGCCGAGATCAACAAACCGCGCCCCTGATAGCCTGGCCGCACCCCGGTAGTCTCCGGCTTGTCCAGACCGGGGCGGAAGCAAAGCGCCCGACTTAACGGTTGCGGGCGGGCTATCAGGGGTGCAGGGATTTTGGACCGATGGGGGAGGTGCTCGTGAAATTGTACCGAAGCATCGCGACTGCGGGTTAGTCCGACTTTTTGAAATCCCGATCCAATTTGTCCAACAAAGCCAGACCAATTGTTGGATTACCACGTGTGGCTCGAGCTCGGAACCGAACTTCAATGTCGAATTCTGTCACCGCGCGGTTGGCGAGCTCTTCGACCAATTTGTTCATGCTGATGTTACGGTGCGCAGCGAGTGCCTTCAAACGCTCATGCTGGTCATCGGGCAAACGAATGGTGAGGACGCTCATGACTTTCTTCTCCAGTTTAAAAAGTCGCCGGGTTTAAAGATTTCTATATCCGGGAATAGAAGTTCAGCGTTATGGAAATCGCGAAGGTTTGAGGTAATGATAGCGCGTGCACCTCCAGCAACAGCCAATTCCAGAACATGGTTGTCGCCTTCATCGGTGAGATTTGGCCGCCAAAGGAAGTGAATTCGAACCCAATCAGCAAGGCTCAGTAGCGCATCCAACAAGGCATCACGCTCACTGGCTGACAGCGAGCAATTTGCCCAAATCTCATCTCTCGCCAATAGGGCCTCATATTCCCCGAATAGGGCATTTGAGAAAATAGGCTTGAAGTCACCTTTAAATGCCTGTCGAAGTATTTCCCGTGATCCGCCATCCGGGCTCAACACCGCTGAGACAAAGACATTAGTATCAATCACGACTTTGATCATGAGGCCTGATAGCATATATACTATCAATCTCCAAGCTCGTTTCAAGAAATAGTCCAATCCCGATGTGCCCAATCAAGCAAGATAATGGCGAATTGGGATCAGCGACCTTCTACTTTGATAGGTTTCCGGCCGCTGACCTTGCTATCAGGTTACTCCGCCGCGATGCTCACTGACTGAAGATCAGGCTCAACCGCTTCGGCTTCTGCCAAAGCGGCAAGGCCTTCGTCGGTGATCTCAAAAGCTGGCGCATCGTCGTAGGCAGCCACGTCGATCAACCCGTCCGTTTTGATAACGTTGGGCAACCAGCCAGTGCCATCGAGCGTCTGCGCCGCCATCAGGGCTAATTCATCCTTGCGCTTGGAGGCAAGGGTCCTCAGAAACGCCTCACGATCCTTAGCCGTTGGCAATTTTGAGACCGCGGGACTTTCCATGACCGCATCTACGATCTGAGCCTTGTTTAGCCCCATGAAGAAATCCGAAGTTGGTGCCCACCATTTGGTCATGTCGACCTGGAGACGCGTGGCGAGGGTATCGGCAACTTCTTGCTTGCGGCGACAGATGGGTGTGTTGCCACTGTGGTTGAGATCAAGGGTGGAAGCGATTAGGAGTGCTTGGGTTGGAAGCAAAACCTCTGGGCCTTGCGCCAAGCACCATTCCAACCAATTCTCCTCGTATAGGTCCAATGCCTTCAAGGTGTCACGCTTGGAGGTGAGCGGTTCAGCGTCTGAGTAGGCATGACACAAAAAGGCATGAATGCTCATGCCGACAGGGCCAGTCAGCGCCATGAAGTGACAGCCCAATGTGTAGACGGATAGGGCTAAGGCCACATCAGGGGCCTCACAAAGATGAGCCCGAATAGCGCGTGTGCGTGCGCTAGTCAGCTCATTGAGTGTCTTTTGTGTAAAGCCAGATGTGTTGATTGGCGCAGGCTCATCTTCTTCCCAAGGTGGACGTTCTTCCAGGCTGGTTGAGGTGATGCTTCCTGAACCCTCATCACCTGATGTGATCGCATCAGCCGAGGGGTTAGTTTCGTCGCTGCTCTGACCCGCGATGCGAGCCGTGCCAGCGGCAGGATCAATCACGAGGACGGTCACGCCATCAGGAGAGGGTGTGAAGGCCACAGGATCGGGTGCGGGAATTGCCTCAGCCTCAAGACGTTCCTTTTCGCGGCGTCGTTCGGCTTCAGCTTTAGCCTTTTCGGCGTCACGTCGTGCGTCGATCCGAGCAATCTTCTTTTGATCTCCCTTAGCGGCAATGCCAACGATCGTATCTGGATGCCCTTCAAAATCGATAGAGATTACACAACCTGCAAGAGCTTTCTTTTCTGGATCGAAGAAGGACAAGGCATCAGCCATCTCATGAGCTTTAACGCGAAGACTTTCGAGTTCTGTGATCAGAGCCTCATCTGTTGGATCAGACACAAGCGCTTGCTCAATCTGCGAAGCTCTGTCCCGTATCACTTGTGCAGCGGCCTTTTGCTCCTCAGTCGGCTGATGCCATTCAGGGCGAATGCGACGCATGGAGCCACCATCGGCTCTGCCATTTCCCAGATTGAAGCTCACCCAACCCCAGCCTTTTGCGAGGAGTGGCGCACGCAACTCCTCAAGCTTGGCTGTGGCCAGTTCATTCAAGAGATCCGGGCTGTCGAGGAAGACTAGGCTATCATCAAACAAATCGCGACGGACAATGCCACCGGCTGCCTCATAGGCTTCAACACCCACAAACTTGGCAAGCCGGTCGGTTATCCGAACGGCACCTTGGGTAAGGTAGGACCGGACCGCATAGGCATTGCTGACTGGCTTGGTCATGATGGCAAAGACCGCATCTTGGCGCTCATGATCCGCGACCAGACAAAAGGCACGTGCCGCATCAAGGCCAAGTTCGCCTTTCCGCAATGCATCCTTCAAGGTGGGTGAGAGAGCTGCTAAGGCCAATCTTTGGCGAACATGGCGAACACTCGCACCAAAGCGGGTAGCGATAGCGTCCTCGGTTTGGCCTTCGCCAGCCAAGCGACCAAAGGCTTCAACTTCATCCAATGGGTGCATAGCGACACGTTGGACGTTTTCAGCCAGGGAAGCTTCTTCGGCCAAGTCAGCAGGAACGATCTGACAAGGCACTTCAAAATCAGACGTGATGGCTTTGCGCTTGAGCAAGAGCTTCAAAGCGGCCAAGCGACGACCGCCAGCGGAGACTTGATATTTGCCAAAACCGACATCAACGACACTCAAGCCCTGCAACAAGCCATGAGCCTGAATGGAGGCTGCCAATTCATCGATGGCGATTTTCTTATCCATGCGCCGGGCATTGAGAGGGGAGGGCTGCAGAGCCTTCAAAGGTAACATTTGAACGTGAGACATAAGACTAATCTCCCTATGGGAGTTCCTAGCGTTGGATATCAATCACCAGGGCCGCCTGCGCGGCAATCGTCTCACCGGCCCACGCCAAACCAGACGCGCAAGGGCGGAGAGGCGCGAGCTGTCCCTTGCGCGGCTGGAGTGGACGGGGGCATTCGCATAGTGCGCGCATGCGGTGTTGGTAAAAGCGCTATTGTGCTGAGCAACCTCTAAGCCCGATAGATAAATCTCTCTACAAGCGCTTGTCGATTTTCACATTTTCAAAGCAACGGTGAATGGCGTTCTAGCCAATTTAAATGCCCAAAACTCAATACCATCTTGCCCATCCAAGACCGTATGATTTTGGCAATAGCTGGCCGATTGCGGAAGGTCTGGTCTGGGCAAGCGGACTTGTGAAAGCGGGCGTCCAAACTAAACTTGGATTAAGTCAGCATCCACCGACCTCGCAACGGTAAAAAAGTGGCTTCGTGTATGAAAGACCGAAGTAAAATGAGCTTGAAGTTTCTCACTTGACACCATTGGCTCAAGCTCGTTACTTCTTAAATATGAGAATAGTGACCGAATATGAGAATATGGATAGTGCTCTTGCCAAACGACTTTCTGCTCTCAGAAAGAGCCGGGGGATGTCGCTGGATCAAGCGGCGGAGCTTTCTGGAGTCAGCCGCGCTACGCTTTCTCGTACCGAACGCGCCCAAACAAGCCCAACAGCCTACATTCTTGGACGCCTCTCCGCCGCCTATGGCATCACGTTATCGGCCCTGATTGGCGGATTAGACGAGAGGCCCCCTTCGGTTGTTTCACGCAACGAGGCGAGTTTCTGGGAGGATCCAGAAACTGGATTTCGACGCTGGTCGATTTCGCCACCAGCGCGTGGCTACGAAATTGAGCTCGTTTGGGCTGAGTTGCCTGCTGGCGCGCGTCTTGAGTATCCGGCACCGGCTTATTCGGGGATGGAACAGCATATTGTTCTCTTTGAAGGGAGCCTTCGATACGAGTTGGGCGATGCTGTTTATAATTTGGAACCGAATGACACCCTCCGGATGAAGCTTTACGGCAAAACCGCACTTGAGAGCTGTGGGCAGGGTGCAGCAAAATATCTTTTTGCTATCCGGAGCTCGCAATGATTGTTCGAATGGGCGACTTTGCCAACCCGAAGGTGCTCGCCTTGCTTCGTGAACATCTGGCGGAAATGCAAACCAATTCACCGCCTGGATCGGTCTATGCCCTCGATGTTGAAAGGCTGCAAAGCAAGGACATTACCTTCTATTCTGTGTGGGACAGCGAAGGAGAAGCTGTCATGGCAATTGGAGCGCTTAAGGAACTCGATACTGCGACCGGTGAAATAAAGTCGATGCGAACGGCACAGGAGCATCTGAGGAAGGGTGCCGCAGCTTTTCTACTTGAGCTCTTTATAACCAAGGCTCGCCAATGCGGATACCAGCACCTTTGTCTGGAAACTGGCTCGGGCCCGACCTTTGAGCCTGCCCTGTCGCTATATCGCCGATACGGTTTCGAAAATTGCGAGCCTTTCGGGGACTACGAAGCGAGCGCGTTCAATCAATTTTTGCAATTGCAAGTGTGATCCAAAACCCTGCCTGAAATGGAGAAAGCGCCAATGGAAAAAACGACTGTGCCACATGGCTTTTCTGAGACACCGCCACCGCCTTACTACGCCGTCATTTTTACAAGTCGCTTAAGCCACAATGACGCCGGCTATGAGGCAATGGGCACAATGTTGGCCGAACTCGCCGAACATCAGTCAGGCTATCTGGGAATGGAGAGAACAAGAGGGGCTGACCGCCTCGGCGTTACCGTTTCTTACTGGAGGGATGAAGCCAGTATATTGGCTTGGAAGGGTGAGATGAAGCATCTGTTAGCGCAAAAGGCCGGCATCGAGAGATGGTACGAGCATTATGAACTGCGCGTCGCCAAAGTCGAGCGGGCGTATAGTGGACCACAAGGGCGGGCGATCGGCGGAAGTAAAGAGGGGATTTATTGAGATGAGGTTCGAACCTGTCCGAAAGGCTGCAATTGCGGCAATGATTGTCCTGGGCTCGATGGCAGTCAGCACGCCAGCTATGGCGGATGAAGTGCAGCCTATTGCAACCACGATGTTCAAAAAAATGACCACAATGATGGGTGAATGGAAGACTCAAGATCATCCGGCGCTGCGCATAGTATTCGAGCCGACTGCTGGTGGTAGCGTCATCGTCGAGCGCTGGATGGTCGGCGAACGCATGCATTCCCTTACAGTATATCATCTGGACGGGGAGGCATTGATGGCGACCCATTATTGCCCGCAGGGTAATCAGCCTCGCCTCAGAATGGAGAGCGTCAGCACAGAAACCCGTATCAGCTTTGACTTCCAGGATGCCACAAACTTGCAGAATTTGGAGCAAAGCCATCAGCATCGGTTGAGCTTCGATTTTTCAGAAATGGAATATGTCACGCGAGGGGAGGCTTATCGACAAGGAGTATCAAGTAACCAAACCGAGATGGTGCTGGTTCGCATCAAGTGAATTTGGCCGATATCTCAATTAGAAACTTGATCTGAATATAAATTTCAGACCGGGAAACTTAGAGCATTTTCCACTTAATATGCATCATATCCGCAGCTAGCGAAGTAGTTTCGGCACTCTTCTGGTTTGAACATGGTGACGAGGGAGCCGATGATATCCCACAGACCTGATA
>VYLG01000052.1_pt1 | contig 50912 bp, 59 predicted proteins | sample 5114351 | NCBI WGS metagenome assembly VYLG01 (sample SAMN12291798, study PRJNA351875) | freshwater metagenome | isolation source: freshwater lake | place: USA: Michigan, Kent Lake | collected 2013-08-15
TAGCTAGATTGAACAGATTTTTTGACAAGAAGGCATAATGGTCAATTTCTGACCACAGGGGATGGTTTTGGGCGATAATATGACGTTCAACTAGCTTCATGTCTTGATTATACCGGATAACGTTCTTAAAATCTATCGGTGGCAAAAGTTACTTATTTTAGTTATCTAGCTACAGAAATGAGTAACTTGAAAAAGTTTTAGGTAGGTTTTTGGTTTCTGTGGTTAACCCTCGGTGGCTTTATCCTTGTTCTCAATGGCTTTTGTTTCTGGTTAGCCTCGATCCTCGTCCCGGGATTCGCAGTTAAGGGTTTAGTGGCTTTTATCGGTGCGCCAATCGTCCTCTCTCTGGTCAACACCCTCTTAAATAAATACTTCGCCGAAAAAGGTTCCAGCGAAGTACCACAATAGTCAGTGACCAGTTATCAGTTATCAGTACCCTCAGTGTAACACCTTTGATCCAAAAATCATACCTTTGGGCAAAAAAAGGCCAAAAATAAATACTTCGCCGAAAAGGGTTTCAGCGAAGTACCACAATAGTCAGTGACCAGTTATCAGTTATCAGTATTCTTAGTATAACACCCTTTTTCGATCACTGCAAGACTTTTTGCAAATTTTAGGCCAAGAATTTTGGACCCAGGCCGACCTTCGGCGCGTACACCGCCCGATCGCCCAATTCCTCTTCGATGCGTAATAAGCGATTATACTTAGCCACCCGTTCACTGCGACTGAGAGAACCAGTTTTAATCTGTCCGGCATTAGTAGCCACCGCCAGATCTGCGATCGTGGTGTCTTCCGTTTCTCCGGAACGATGACTAATTACAGAACGATAACCGTGACGGGTAGCCAGGGCGATCGTTTGTAGGGTTTCCGTCAAAGAACCGATCTGATTGAGCTTAATCAGGATCGAGTTAGCAATACCCAGATCGATCGCTTTTTGCAGACGGATGGGATTAGTCACCATCAAATCATCGCCCACCAACTGAATCCGCGCCCCCAGTTTATCCGTCAATAATTTCCAGTTATCCCAATCTTCCTCGTGTAAACCGTCTTCAATGGAAATAATCGGATAGCGATCAACTAAACTAGCCAAAAAATCCACCATTTCGGCGGGAGAATGGGCAGAACCATCGTAGAGGTATTGACCATCCCGATAGAATTCACTGGCGGCCACATCCATAGCCAAAGCCACCTCCGACCCCGGTTTATAACCGGCACGTTCGATCGATTCGATCAAAATATCCAAAGCTTCCTGATTTGAAGCCAAATTCGGAGCATAACCGCCCTCATCGCCCACACCGGTCAGTAATTTGCGTTCGTGCAAGGCCTTACCCAAAGCGGCGAATACTTCCGCTCCCCAACGCAAACCCTCCTTAAAAGAATCAGCCCCGATGGGGAAGATCATAAACTCCTGAAAATCGACGTTATTATCAGCGTGAGAACCACCATTAATCACGTTCATCATCGGCACGGGTAGCACATTAGCCATCGGACCGGCGAGATAACGATAGAGAGGCAATCCCAGATCCGCCGCCGCCGCTTTGGCCGTAGCGAGAGAGACGGCCAGGATAGCATTAGCTCCTAATTCTCGTTTATTGGCCGTGCCATCGCGATCGATCATAGCTAAATCGATACTAGCTTGGTCGAAAGCATTCATCCCCTCCAAAACCGGGACAATTTTTTCGTAGACATTGCGAACCGCTTTCAGGACACCCTTACCACCGTAACGCTGGGGATCATCATCGCGCAATTCGTGGGCTTCAAAACTGCCCGTAGAAGCACCACTGGGAACTTGGGCCAAACCCATCGCCCCCGATTCTAACAGCACTTCCGCTTCGATAGTGGGACGGCCGCGGGAATCTAGAATCTCCCTAGCTGCGATCGCTTCGATGGGAACTTCGATTTTATCTAACATAACTTGTCGTCTCCAACTCAATTTACGGGGTTATTTCGGCTGATTACTAATTGCCTAAAGGGAAATCCACGTTGACAATCTGCTTTTGATCATCAAAAACGAGGATTAAAGTATCCGTCAGTTTTTCAAATTGAATCGTCACCAACACCAGATCCACACCGTCCGCACCCGAACCTCTTCTGACCTGAGTTCCCACGATCCGACGCACGGGGCCGGTACGCTTAAGTAAATTCTCCCAAGCGCCTTGCACTCTGGTGGGGAAAACCTCAGCTTTCAGGAAAGGGTGTAAAAAACCTCTGGCCAGGCCGTAGTCTTTATTGACCAAGGACGTGACAAAAGCATCGCCAATCTCAGAAATACTGCGAAATTCAGGAAAATCGGCGGCAACTATCTGACCAGACCGGTTAAAGGTAATTACCACATCTTCGGTAACTTTCTCAAATTCAACGGTGACAATCACCAGATTGGCATTGATAGCATCGAGTACCTTGGTTTTGACAATGCGCTTAAACGGTCCGGTATTGTCAGTTACTTGGCTTTCCCAGACCTTTTGCAGTTTTTCGGCAGTCCAGAGGGGTTTTAGTTGGGGTGACAAAGCTGCAATCACCTTGTCGTATTGTTTAGCTCCCAACCATTCTACTAACTGCCGAGCTTGCTTTTCTTCCCGAACGGGATCACCAAGAGCGATCGCATTAGGTTCTAGGTTCGCCTGTACTGGTGAAACGCTGAACGCAGTCCAAGGCAGGGAAAAACCCATTAAACACAAAGAGAGAATCGATACCCGTTTCGCTAATGAAAGCCGCATCATTTCAGCTATTGCTCCGCAAATAAATAACGTTTTTCCACTTGACGATTGAATTGATGCCATTGTTCATTAGTTAAAGCATTCAACATCGGTCGATCGGGCAATATCTCTCCTCTTGTTATACTGGTTTAACGATTAAAACTACCGCCGAACGCGCTTGCACCCGATAGGTTTCCGATTCAATAGCGGCTGCGGCATCCAAATCACAGGCTGCCTCGGACAATTGCCAAGCAGTATCGATGACACGATGCCATTTTTCCCCTTGTCCCAAGGGGGGTAACTGGAAGTTGAGAGATTCCCAGTAAGCGTTGAGCATAATGTGTAAATACTCATTCGCCTTGGGATGACGCAGGGAAAAAGCTAAACTGCGGGAATCTTCCGACCAATCGGGTTTAGTCAACTGTACGCCATGCCAACTGAGATGGGGTTCAAGACTGGTATAGGTGACTTCTAGCAATTTTTCTTGACGGAAAAGAGCTAATTTTTTATTAAAATCGATCAGTCTCCTTACGAAACACCAAAGATCGAACTCTTGCTCTACCGCACTCCAATCGAACCAACTTAACTGGTTATCCTGACAATAGGCGTTATTGTTGCCCTTTTGGGTGCGTCGCACTTCGTCCCCCATCAACAGCATAGGTGTTCCTTGGGAAATGAACAGGATCGTTAAGAGATTTTTTATTTGTTGCAGTCGCAGGGTTTTAATCGCCTCGTTATTGGTTTCCCCTTCTATCCCACAATTCCAGCTAAAATTATCGTTGCCACCGTCCCGATTCTCCTCGCCGTTAGCCTCGTTGTGTTTCTCGTCGTAGGACACTAGATCGTTAAGGGTAAAGCCATCGTGACAGGTAACAAAATTTATACTTCTATTGACATCGTTGTCAGGTCTGTGGTATATGTCGGGGCTTCCTAAAATCCGCGCCGCTAATTTCGTGACTATGCCGGTATCTCCCCGGACAAAAGCGCGCACATCATCGCGAAAAGGACCATTCCACTCGGAAAACCAATCGGCAAATTCGACAAATTGACCGACACTATACAATCCTGCCGCATCCCAAGCTTCGGCGATTAATTTTGTCCCGGCTAAGACCGGATCCGATTCGATCGCCCAGATCATGTTATAACCTTTTTGCAGGATCGGTTCCCCGTCCACATTGCGCGATAATACGGCCGCTAGGTCAAAGCGAAAACCATCCACGTGCATTTCTGACACCCAATAGCGCAAACAATCGAGAATCATTTTGCCAACAATGGGATGACTACCCTTGAGGGTGTTACCACAGCCAGTATAGTTGCTATAGAGGCTTTTATCTTCAGGGTCGAGGATGTAGTAGGTGCGATTATCGATACCTTTCAAGGAAAGAGTTGGCCCGATTTCGTCTCCCTCGGCGGTATGATTGAAAACTACATCGAGAATCACTTCGATCCCCGCTTTGTGTAAAGCTTTCACCAGATCCCGAAATTCATTCAACGGACCGAACGGTGAGCGATCGCTACTGTAGCCAGCATGGGGCGCAAAAAAGCCGATCGTGCTATAACCCCAATAGTTAGTTAACCCCGGCATGGCCGCAGCGGGATCAAAGTAATGAATTGGTAACAATTCCACGGCAGTAATGCCTAAGTTTTTTAAATAGGGTATTTTTTCGATTAATCCCGCAAAAGTACCTCTTTTTTCCTCGCTAACGCCAGAATTCGGGTTGCGAGTAAAGCCGCCGACGTGCATTTCGTAGATAAAACTGGCAGAGTAGGGAGTGCGTAGCGGTTTGTCATCTTCCCAATCGTAGCGGCCCGTATCCACTACCAGACCCCGCAAAGCTCGATGACAATTATCGCCTTTTTCGCTGGCAGCTTGCCGATCATAAATTTCCGCACCGACAATCGCTTTCGCATAGGGATCGAGAACTACTTTATCAGGATCGAAGCGATGACCCTGGGCTGCATTATCTGGACCATAGACTCGATAAGCATACACTTGACTGGCTCCAATCCCGTGAACGAAAATATGCCAATAGAAAAAGGTGCGGTTTGTTTGCGGGGTGAGGAGAATAGTCCCGCTAGGTACGGGAGAATTAGCATCATCAAATAATAATAATTCGATCGCCGTGGCATACTTAGAAAATAGTGAGAAGTTGACACCATCGGCCAAGACAGTCGCACCGACAGGATGGCTTTTACCGTGATCGGTTTTTAAGGTCATTGTCAAGAGATAAGAAGTGATTAGGAGTAGTATAAGGTTATTCGGCGTTGCTGAATCAAGCTATGAATGCCAAATGTGTGTCCTATCCAAAAGTTAGTTTGGGTCCAGGTTTTAAAAATCCCACCAAAGAATGTTCAGAACTCAAATCAGCAACGCCAGATTTTCATGGAGATGGCGTGATTAATTTCCAAGACCTTGCCCTATTCGATAAAGCTCTCAATTTCCCGATAGATAAAGAAAACAATTAGAGGAGTTTTAAATGACCTTTACCGAATATTTTAGGTTTGATTAAGCCAATTGATTAAGTCAGCTTGACTCTTAAAGTCTAGCAATGCTTCTCCTAAGTCTTCTAATTTTTCTACTGAGAGTTTTTGGATAGTTTCAGTGATATGCGGGGGCAGTTCACCAAAACGTCGGTTAAGTAAGCGTAGCACTAACTTGGATGCTTCTTTTTGAAGTCCAATGGCTTCTCCTTGTTGAATCGCTGCTTCTCTATCTTGTTCGTATAAAGGAGCTAAACGCATAATAAATTTCCTCTCCTCCTGGGTTCTTTTGGGTAAGGCTTGCAAGTTCCTACTCAAATTGTATAATAATTTTAAGGAAGCTGATTTAAAGGGATGATGGGGAGACAAGGCCTCTAATTCATCAATCGCTCTGGTTCTGGTTCCTCCTCTACCTAATAATCTTAACCAGAGGGTTTCAGGGGTTTCGGGTAATTGATGCAGGACAATAAGGGCTGTGGTTAATGCTGGGGCTAAAAAATAAATTCCTTCTCCCCAATCTGGGTTATTGAGAGCGGAAAAAGCAGTTATAATTCTTTGACTAGCCGTGGGGGTAAGTATCCATAGTCTGGGAATATTTTCTGCTAATAAGGGTTGTTGATGACGGTGAGCTTCTCTTTGTAATTGTTCCCGCACAGTCAACAGTTTAGATAAACAAGCGAGAATTCCCTCAATCGTGACAGGATAATAAACCTAATTCGGGCGGTATTTCTGGGGAAGTCGGTCGAAAATACACATCGATTTCTTGAGTTTCTGCCGTCACATCAAGGCTAGTTTTCACGTCACCGGAAGAAGAGAGAAAGGTTTCGAGGTAATCTTTCACTAAATTTATCCCAAAGAAAGCGAGTCAAGGCTGAAGTAATTCAATCGATGATGAGGGTTATTTTATCATTTTAAAAGCCTATTTATTAGTTCAGCCAATTGATTAAGTCAGCTTGACTCTCAAAGTCTAGCAATGCTTCTCCTAAGTCTTCTAATTTTTCTACTGAGAGTTTTTGGATAGTTTCGGTGATATGCGGGGTCAGTTCACCAAAACGTCGGTTAAGCAAGCGTAGCACTAGGTTGGCTTCTCCTTTTTGAAGTCCGATAGCTTCTCCTTCTTGAATGCCTTCGATTCTGCCTTTTTGAAGTCCGATGGCTTCTCCTTGTTGAATAGCTTTTTCTCTATCTTGTTCGTATAAAGGGGCTAAACGCATAATAAATTTTCTCTCTTCCTGGGTTCTTTTGGGTAAGGCTTGCAAGTTTCTACTCAAATTGTATAATAATTTTAAGGAAGCTGATTTAAAGGGATGACTAGGAGACAAGGCCTCTAATTCATCAATCGCTCTGCTTCTGGTTCCTCCTCTGCCTAATAATCTTAACCAAAGGGTTTCAGGGGTTTCGGGTAATTGATGTAGGACAATAAGGGCTGTGGTTAATGCTGGAGGTAAAAAATAAATTCCTTCTCCCCAATCTGGGTTTAATTGAGCGGAAAAAGCAGTTATAATTCTTTGACTGGCAGTAGGAGTTAGTATCCATAGTCTAGGAATATTTTCTGCTAATAAGGGTTGTTGATGACGGTGAGCTTCTCTTTGTAATTGTTCCCGCACAGTCAACAGTTTAGATAAACAAGCGAGAATTCCCTCAATCGTGACAGGATAGGCCTAATTCGGGCGGTATTTTGGGGGAAGTCGGTCGAAAATACACATCGATTTCTTGAGTTTCTGCCGTCACATCAAGGCTGGTTTTCACGTCACCGGAAGAAGCAAGAAAAGTTTCGAGGTAATCTTTACTAAATTTATCCCAAAGAAAGCGAGTCAAGGCTTAGGTGATTAAATCAATGATGAGGGTTATTTTATCATCTTCAAAGCCTGATTAGGAAAATTGGCAGCATTGCAGCTTTAGTTACAGATTTTTCCTAGTTTTTGCGCTACAAATGAAAGGTTAATCAGCAAAAAACGCGCTCGACGAATGAAACCGCAAATCATCGTCTGTGGATTAGGTCGCACGGGTTATAAAATCTTTTGTTTACTCAAACAACAATCTGCGGCAGTAGTAGCGATTAGCGATCGCCAAATGGTCTGCGAATACCAGTCTGATATTATTATCGGCGATCCCTGCTCTCCTAAAACTCTCCTGCAAGCTGGCCTTCCAGATGCAGAAACCCTAGTTTTGGCCATCGATAACGACGCACTCAATCTGGAAATTCTCACCCGCGCCAGGATAATTAACCCGAAAATTCGGATAGTTAACCGACTATTTAACGAAACTTTGGGAGAAAGACTCGATCAAACCCTCCCTGCTCACGTTAGCATGAGCGTTGCTTCCCTAGCGGCTCCGATCTTTTCCTTTGCTGCCCTTGGTAATAAAGCTATCGGTCAATTACAGCTATTCGATCGCCTTTGGCCAATTCAAGAGATAATTATCGAGGAAAATCATCCTTGGTGGGGATTACCCCTCTACGAACTTTGGGACGATCCGGCCCGGATGTTAATCTATTATCTCCCCGCTCACGACGAAATCGATCTGGTTTCAGCAGTTCTTTTAGGCAAAAAACTCGCAACTGGCGATCATCTGATTATCGGCAATAAACCGACAATTAAGGCAAAACAGCGTTTTAAACTGCAAAAGTGGCTGAGAAATCTGCTCAATCTTCGTCCCTATCAGCACTATGTCCAACCGGTAATTCTTGTCACCCTTTCCCTCTTGGGGATGATTTCCCTTGCTACCATTACCTATCTCAGCGTTAATCAAAAAATTTCCCTTGTCGATTCCCTCTATTTCTCTGTCGGGATGATTACCGGTGCCGGAGGTAACGAAAAAGTGGCCGAATCTACCCCCGATAGTATCAAAATTTTTACCGTGGTCATGATGATTGTCGGTGCGGGGGTTATCGGTATCTGTTATGCTCTCCTTAACGATTTTATTCTCGGTAGTCGCTTTAAACAGTTTTGGGATGCTACCCGCATTCCCGTCCGCAATCATCACATTATCTGTGGTTTAGGAGGTATCGGCACCCGGATCGTGCGACAATTGCACGAGCAAGGCTGTGAAGTGGTGGTGATCGAATCGGACCCCAATAATCGATTTTTGCATTCCGTGCGCTCCTGGGGAATCCCCGTTATCATCGAGGATGCGCGTCTAGTGGCTACCCTAGAAACCGCTAATATTAACAACGCCGAATCTTTGATCGTGGTTACTTACGAGGATATGATTAATGTGGAGATTGCCTTGACTGCTAAAGCGATCGCTCCTAAAATTAATCTAGTTTTACGCTGCTCTCAGGAACAATTCGGGCGATCGATTCAAGAAGTTTTTGATTTTGATACGGTATTATGTCCCCGGGATTTGGCTACCTATTCCTTTGCTGCGGCCGCTTTGGGCGGTAGAATTCTCGGTAATGGCATGACCGATGATCTCCTCTGGGTTGCTTTGGCTACATTAATCACACCGAATCATCCTTTTATGGGTCAAATTATCAAGGAAGCGGCGATGAATGCCGATTTTGTGCCACTTTACTTAGAAAAACAGGGTCAAACTATCCACGGTTGGCAATTACTGGAAATCACTCTCGATCAAGGTGATATTCTTTATCTAACTATGCCGGCTATGCGTTTACAAGAGGTTTGGCAAAATACTTCCCTAACTATTCCCCAATCTTTCCCCGATTTAAAATGATTTCTGGTCTTAATTATCTGAGCAAAGCTAGTTATCGCTGTATCTTGAGTTTAGGCAGTGCTGGCAGTATTTTAAGTCTCGCTAGTGCCAGCAGCATTTTAAGTCTGGTTAGTATCGGCAGTATGCTCAGTATTGGCAGTGTCGGCAGTATTCTCAGTATTGGCAGTGTCGGCAGTATTCTCAGTATTGGCAGTGTCGGCAGTATATTTGGCATTTTTCAATATCATTCTCTGCCTAACCATCCTCAATAAATGTAGCGCTTCTTTGTCGATGGCGGTTTTTTGAGCTTAAACTGTGGGGCGATCGCTTTTTATGTAAACAAAATAGAAAGGTTATTAATCGGATGAGGCTGCGGCAAAACTAACGCGACGATAAATTTCTAGCAAGGGAAGTTCAACGTTTAAACTCTCCAGAGGGATTATTTGACTAAGTTGATCGTAGGTTTGTAGTTGCCAGCGATCGCTTTGTTCGAGTCTGAAATATTGCTCAACGTAGGGTTCAGTTTGACTAACGAGCAGATATTCACAAAAACTTGGCAGGGAACGATATTTTCTAAATTTATCACCTCGATCATAGGCTTCCGTGGCGGGGGAAAGCACCTCTACAATAAATAAAGGATTAAGAATTTCGTCTTTGCGATCGCCGTTAAATTCTGGTTCATGGTTAACAACCATGAGATCGGTATAGGTTCCACAATGATATTCAGGAATCCACAGCCGCAGATCGCTGTTATACAGACGAAAATCCCTATCTCTCAATAAAAATCCCAAAAAAACCGAGATATTGATCGCAATTGCGCTGTGGGTTGCGGTTCCTCCAGGCATAAGAATCATTTCTCCATGGCAATATTCATAACGTTCCTGAGAAGTTTCAGCGATCGCCCGATATGCTTCCAAAGTGACAGGGGTTTTGGTGACTGTCGCAATAGTTGGTTTTTCTTGAGCGATAATCATCTTTGTCTTTCTCCGATATTCTATTAATTAATTTTATGGTTATTTTTTAGGGATTGTGGGGAGGCGATCGCTTTTTATCAAAATAGAATTAGAACGGCGATCGCAGTTTTTCTGAGGTGAGAGAGAACAATTTTTTAAGAGCAAACTATCGTTAATTTGATTGTATATGTTATAATCGGGCCGTTGGTTTTAACAAAAATACTACACTGTCCTCAATGCCTCATCTATCCTTTGAGTGGGATAAGCAAAAAAATCAAACCAATCAAAAGAAGCATGGTGTTTCCTTTCAAGAAGCTGAATCTGTTTTCTATGACGAAAATGCTATTCAGTTTTGGGATGATGATCATTCAGAAATGGAAGAGCGATTTTTATTATTGGGTAGAAGCTCAAAAATGCGAATTTTATTAATTGTTCACTGTTATCGAGAAGAGGATTCTGTTATTAGAATTATTTCTGCTCGAAAAGCTACTCAAAAAGAGTCTCAACAATATCGAGGTTATTGTTTATGAAATCAGAGTATGATCTCGCTAATATGAAAAGTCGTCCTAATCCTTTTGCTCAACAACTCAAGCGGCAGGTCACTTTACCTTTAAGGATTGATGTCATTGATTTCTTTGAAAAAAAAGCAAAAGAAAAAGGAATTTCTTATCAGGAACTAATTGATTTATATCTTCAGGATTGTGTGACAAACGACCGAGAAATTTCTTTTTAGCGATCGCTTTTTATCAAAATAGAATAGAAAGAGTGATCACCTTGTGATCATCAGTTAATAAAACAATAAAGTTCGGGAAAAATGAGCCAAGCCAGTATTCAATATTTATCCGATGAAAATGGCTAAAAGCTTGGAATTTGATCGGTTGGCTTTTGAAAACTTGGCTTGGTGGGTTGAGTATGACTGCAAGCAGACTTTAAAAATCATTAGGCTGATTCAGAAAGTTCAACGGCATCCTTTTCATGGAAAGAAAGTCAGGTATTCAGGTTTGCTAATTGTTCCTGAAGATTAGCTTCAGTAGAGAGTTTTTCGGATTTTTCCCATAGAGCGTTAAAGAGACTTTTATCTGTCTCTACAACTCTTGTTTGATAGGAAATATAACCTGATTCTGTTTGACCATTCATAATTCTTCTCGCTGTAAAAGAATTTCTTGGAACAGATAAGTTTTCGCTAATCAATAGGTTGGTATTATCCCAACAATAGCCTTCAACATCTTTGGCTTTTTCCTGACAAATACAAGCAACTTTTATGCCAGAGTTAAGTTGTTCCTGAATCACTTGTAAATGCTTTGGAGTCGGAACTTCAGGAAGAATAAAAACTCGTTGAATAGAAATCCCTCTTTTGATTAGTTCTTCGTTAACTTCCCAGAATTTTTGACCAAGAGGATTATCCCACCAGATGCAATCTGTCATGGAGTGAACAGCCAAGATTCGAGATTGACTTTGAGGATCAATGTGTTTGAGTAGTTGAGCAACCTTTTCTAAACGGGATTCGCCGCTAATTTCAATGTTAATTTCAGGCATAATTGTGTTAGTCAAAATTGTGCCATCAAGGAGGGTTAGATTATTTTCATCTAATTTAACATCGGTCAAGTTAGCTCCCGTTAGATTAGCTTTGCTCAAATTGGCATGACTTAAATCGGCTCCTGTTAAATCAGCATTAGTTAAATTAACCATCGAAAGATTAGCCTGACTGAAGTTACATCCCATCAATTTTGCATCGGAAAGATTGGCCTCACCATCCATTAAATTAACTTGGCTGAAATTCAGTCCCCGAAAATCTCGTTCGCCAATTTTGTGCAAATATGTCAATTCTTTTGTGCTATGAATATCGGGGTGATATTCCTTGGGTGCATAAACGGCAATCATCGCTTTGACGTAGGCGAAAAAATAAGCCTTGAGAATATTTTCATGGGTGTGGATAGTAATCACTTCTTTACCATCATACTCAACCACCGCCTTGACAGTTGTGGCTCCTTGTTTACCCGGTGTCAAGTTAGCCACATAGATAGATTTAAGGTGATGTTTAATTTCAACTAAATGAGCTAGAGCCTCATCAAAAGCAGTACAAAGTGCATCTACTGAACCTTTTTTAAAGGCCGATTCAGTGTAACGCTCTTGGGTTTTTGTATTACATAAGATAACTGTCGCAGAAGTTAAATTGTTATTAGCACAGAGAATTTCAAAGTTCTCAATTTTCCAGCCTTGAAAGAGAACGAGATTATCCTCAAAGAATAAGTTTTGTTGAGGCTCGTTTTCTAAAAGCTGATTGAGTTTTACTTTCTCATGTTCCATGGCAGCTTTACCGAGATTTTTGAGAGTTCTTTCGATAGATGCCGGCGAGGTATCTTCCCCTAAAAACTGTAAGAATAGGGAAGGGGAACCCACAAAAGGATATCCACTGGCAATGAATTCTCGATCTCTGATGGTGATAATACCTGCTAGGCTATACTTTCTGGCAATCTCAACTTGAATTGCCGTTTTTAAGTTAACGTTGGGATATTTTTCTAGGTCAATGTATTTCAAGTTAACTTGGCCGACGTTAATCTTACTCAGAAGTTCAATGATCGAACGATTGGCATATTCTTGAGATTTCAGATTTTTGATATTATGCCAAATTTTGATTAATCCTATTTCGCCGATGTAAGGATTAATTTTTCCCTCTAAAACAAGTCCCATAACCCTAGCAGCTTCCCTGTTAAGAGTCGTCTGATTTCGTAATAAAAACTCTTCAATCAGATCAGCATCAATTAGGACTTTTGGAGCTTGAGAATTGTTATCTTTTGATTGGAATACCTCTAAGTTATCCAGAAAAAAATCAATACCTATTGGAGTCAAAACTTTTTGGGTAGCCGCTTTATGCAGACTAAGCTTAATTTCGTACTGCACAAAATCATCAGATTCGTTTTCGAGATTATTTCTCAAATCCCAAAGTGTTTTAATCACTTGAGGATCAGGATATTCTCCTAATTTACTTATGATTTCAGCACGGTGATCGCTGTCCTGTTTATTGTCTAGTTGAGCTAACAACCCATTAATAATGTCAGCACGGCAACTGGCGGATGTTGTTACCTCACACAATGACTCTGTGTTTTCCATTTTTAAATCAATCTCCTTGATTGGTGGTATTCTGATCAACAATAATTGGGTCTGAAGCAGAAGGCTCCTCTAATTGCGAATTTTCAGCATAGCGTGTTGGCAAAACTCTCACTAATTCATCGTCATTAATGTCAAGAAGATAGCCCTTTTTAAAGAGAATCCTTCTTAGGGAAGTAATTCCCAGACGATCACTGTCATCTAACTCAAGGTAATCCTTAAGATGGGATCCTAGATTTTTGTTGAAATCTGCGTTTAGATTTTTTTGGCTATGATTGAACATTTCAGCCAAATCATCGGCGGAATAAAGTCCTGTAGCCGCTAGGTAAAACATTTCCCTATATTTATCAGATAGGGGTTCGATTTCTTTCAATAAAGCCTCTAGCTTGGGTATATCCAAACCACAGTTTCTTGCCTGCTTTTGGGCATCACACAGTGATGGTGCCATAGAAGTCTCTCTCCTTCCGTTGGGGTGATCCTCGATCTTAAGGTAATCAACATAGCTGTATTTGTAGTCACCGATACTTTTTCAAAGTGTATTGCAATAGTAACCAGAAAGGTTATGGATCTTCGTTACTTGGTATGATTCGAGCAGTGGGCATAAATCGACTAAATCCTTATCTGGGAAGAGACTCAATTGATTAGCTCGTTCTAGATAGAAAACAATTGGCAAAAACCGAAGCAATGTCTTTCTATGTAAGGGTTTTATCCTTTATAACCCCCCTCGATTGCATAACACAAACCGAAGAACCAAAGTTATATTGCTTCTGCGATAGTCCCATAAAACCAAAAGAGAAATCAACCAACAATTATTGCCCAAATCCTCCCTTATATCGCCAATTCTCGACACGGAATTCTATCTTCCAGAATCATCGTAGCCATCTCATAGGCAAAAATGTCTAAGTGTCCCCCTTCAGGAGCTTTAAAACAAAAATCTTGGCCCACCTCAACGACTCGTTCTAGCCATTGTCCCATAAAGTCAATTTTGAGAATAGCTGTTTTTTCTGTGCGGTTTACATATACACAGTTGATAATTGCTTGATTAACAGTTGCCTTCGACATACCATTCCTCTCCATTTATGCAATACGGGATGAACGTTATGTATGTACGATAATTCAAAATTCTGGAATTGAAAACCAATAATTATTGCAAAGTTAAACCAACAATTGTTGCAAAGTTAAACCAACAATTATTGCAAAGATAAACCAAAAATTATTGAATCTTTAAACTAATAATTGTTGCAAAGTCAAGCCAATAATTGTTACAAATTTAAAGCCCAAAAAAGTATCAAAATTACAAGTTTTATTGGGTGACATAGAATAACCTTGCTTGATATAAAAGAGGTGTATAATTTCACAAATATTATGAAAACTAACGACAAATTTAATCTCAAAAAGAATCTGGGGTTACTCTTGATTCTAGCCGGACTCTCTGTACCGCTATATGCAGGACGGTTGCCAGAAGCAATTCATCCGATGACTATTGCCCATCTGTATGTCAATGTAGGGTTAAAGTTGATACACAGCGAAAAAAAAGGAGACTAAATGATGGTTAACATAGACAAGGGGCTTAAGTCCCTTGTTATCAATAGGTGACAGTTTAAATCTCAAATAGAATTGCTATATGTATGGTGGGCATTGCCCACCATCTGTTATTATGAGACGTAGATAGGGTCTTCCTAAAAACTAATCAAGGATTCAAAATACGTTCACGGTGGTAGGGTTGCTTAAAAATGTTAGAATCTATACAAAAAACACAATCTCCTTTAGCTTTGGCCCCTCCGTTGGCAGCTGCCATTAAACGAGGCGAAGAAGCGAAGAAACGGTTCCTATCTAAGCAAGGCGGAACCTTAACCAGCGCTGAGGTTTGTGGTGTTTTAGCCTGTAGTTCTTTGGAATTAGAAACTATAAGGCTCAATCATCAGGTCTTAGGTTTATCTGTCAACGAGGAATTAGTTTATCCCGCTTGGCAATTTATTGATGGCAAAATTTTGTCAGGTTTAGACCAAGTGTTAGCCGTTTTAAAAGAAGACGGTGCTTGGACACAAATGCTCTTTCTGCTCACGGGTGATATTCGTTTAGAGGGAGCAACCCCGCTAGAAAAACTCCAAAAGGGAGAAATCGAGCCAGTGGTTTTGGCCGCTAAGTGCTACGGGAGTCATAGCGCAGCGTAATGGGTTTGCCTCCTTCTGTTTGTGGGTTAGTACGTTTGAGAATTAGTTCACCAATTTTATAAAAAATAATATCTCCTGCAAGAATCAAAAATCTTCAGTAGCAGACAAAAAATAAGAGATAAGGGACTTGCGTAGGAATAATATCCCAGCCAGAAAATCGCTCTGTAGAAGAACCAGACCAGCCAGATGGCACATTATCAAAGCGCAAGTCCCTAACACCTCGAAGGCTCTCCCCCTACTTAGGGTGATCAGCAAACCTGATCGATCGGAGGGCGCAAGCATTGCGCCCCTACAGTAACGGATTTTGTCCACAATGTAGGGGCGAACTGCGTTCGCCCAAAAGGTACATTATCAAAGCGCAAGTCCCTAACTATCCTATTCATAAAACCTAAAATTATGTCGAATTTATCCGGGGTTTTAGATATTTTGACCCGATAGCGGCTCGATAACTTACTTTTGCAGGAGATGACTGATCCTCTTTCCCTATTTTGGTAAAATCAACTATAATGGGGAGAAGTTAATCTTTGCCAAGCTTGAGCAGACTTAAACTAATCCCTCAGTGAGCAAGCAATTGAATCCTATGCTTAAAATTGCCCTTTTTGGAACCAGTGCCGATCCTCCCACTGCCGGTCATCAAGCCATACTAAAATGGTTATCGGAACAGTACGATATCGTTGCGGTTTGGGCTGCCGATAATCCCTTTAAAAATCATCAAACCAGTCTCGAACATCGTCTGAGGATGTTAAATTTGCTCATCGGGGATATTCAAACCCCAAGAGATAATATACAACTGCGACGAGAATTAAGCGATCGACGTAGTTTAATTAGTGTAGAAAAAGCGCAAGCAATTTGGGGAGAACAGGAGGAATATACCCTAGTCATTGGTTCCGATTTAGCCGGACAAATTCGGCACTGGTATCGCAGCCGAGAATTACTAGAAAAAGTCAAAATTCTCGTGATTCCTCGTCCCGGCTATCCTATTAATCAAGATGATATTGAACAACTGGAAAAATTAGGAGGTGATTGTCTGATTGCCGATGTATTTGCTCCGGCTGTATCCTCAACAGATTATCGAGAAAAAGGCGATAAACAGGCTGTTCCCGCACCGATTAAAGATTATATTGAAGGTCAAAAACTTTACGCATGAAGCTGCCAAATACCCTAGCTAATAAATCTCTAGCTGATTTTAAAGTCGGAGTTGATAACGTGATCTTTTCCGTTGATACCCAATTAAATCGGCTGCTAGTGCTTCTGATTAAAAGACGGGAAGAACCCTTTAGTAATTACTGGAGTTTACCCGGTACTTTAGTGAGAAATGGGGAATCACTGGAAACGGCAGCCTATCGAATTTTAGCCGAGAAAATTAGCGTCAATAATCTCTACCTGGAACAGTTATATACTTTTGGCAGTCCAGAGGGAGATTCCCCGGCAGCGGCCGAGAGTTTTGGGAAACGTTATCTATCGGTGAGTTACTTCGCTTTAGTGCGGTTTGAAGAAGCAAAATTAATCACTGAACGGGATTATAATATCACTTGGTATATGATTGATAAAGTGCCAGATTTAGCCTTTAATCACGGTCAAATTTTAGCTTATGGCTGGCAAAGATTACGCAATAAAGTAGAATATAGTCCCGTCGCTTTTGAGGTTTTACCAGAATTATTTACTTTAAATGATCTTTATCAATTTTATGAGACAATTTTAGGTAAAAATTTTAGTGATTATTCCAACTTCAGAAATCGGCTCTTGAAATTAGGATTTCTCAAGGATATGGGTTTAAAAGTCTCTCGTGGTGCTGGTCGTCCTGCTAGTTTATATCGCTTTGATGAAGAAGCTTTTGCTCCCTTTAAAGAGCAACCGTTAGTTTTTGTTTAAATAGGAAAAAATATGAGAATTGCTATCGCTCAATTAAATCCCATTGTTGGAGATATCGAAGGAAATGCCGAAAGGATTTTAGAGGCCGCTCAAACGGCATTTAATCGGGGAGCGGAATTACTTTTAACCCCGGAATTATCCCTCTGTGGTTATCCTCCCAGAGACTTATTATTAAATCTGGGTTTTGTTGAGAAAATGTCTCGACAATTGCAATTATTGTCCCAAGAATTACCAGAAAAATTAGCTGTATTAGTCGGTTTTGTCGAAAAAAATACCTCCGCAACAGTCCGGGGAGAAAAGCCGTTATTTAATAGCATAGCTTTGGTAAAAAGTCAAGAGATTAAACAAATTTTTACTAAACGTTTATTGCCTACCTATGATGTTTTTGATGAGGATCGTTACTTTGCTTCCGGGAAAGAAAGTCAATATTTTCAACTAACAGAAAATAATGTAAAAATCGGTGTGACTATCTGTGAAGATGTTTGGAATGATGAACAATTTTGGGGTCAGCGTCAATACGCGGTTAATCCCATCGCCGATTTAGCTAATTTGGGAGTGGATTTAATCGTTAATCTTTCCGCTTCTCCCTACAGTGTCGGTAAGCAAAAATTGCGAGAATCTTTATTATCCCATAGTGCCACTAGATATAATTTACCTATAGTTTATGTCAATCAAGTGGGAGGTAATGATGATTTAATTTTTGATGGTGATAGCGTTGCTTTTAACAGACAAGGAGAAGTGATTTATCGCGCCCAAGCATTTACTTCTAGCCTAGAATTGATCGAGTTTAATCAAGATTTGTTACCCGCAGTTATTCATCCTTTACCCATCGATGAAGATGAGGAAATTTATCGAGCTTTAGTCTTAGGAGTGCGAGATTATGTGCAGAAATGCGGTTTTAAACGGGTAATTTTTGGCTTGAGTGGTGGCATTGATTCCAGTTTAGTTGCCGCTATTGCCACCGACGCATTGGGTAAAGAAAATGTTCTCGCTGTGATGATGCCTTCTCCCTATAGTTCCGACCATTCCATTAGCGATGCAGTGGCTTTAGTTAATAATTTAGGTATCAAAAGTGAGAAGTTAGCAATTAAAGAAATTATGACCGCTTATGATCAACTTTTAGAGCGGCTTTTTGCTGGGACTGATTTCGGTATTGCTGAAGAAAATCTTCAGTCACGCATTCGCGGTAATTTATTAATGGCCCTCTCCAATAAATTCGGGCATTTACTATTATCCACTGGCAATAAATCAGAAATGGCGGTGGGATATTGCACCCTCTACGGTGATATGAATGGTGGTTTAGCAGTGATTGCTGATGTGCCGAAAACCAGGGTTTATTCCCTCTGTCGCTGGTTAAATCGGCACGGGGAAATTATTCCCCTCAATGTGATTAATAAAGCTCCTAGTGCTGAATTAAAACCCAATCAGAAGGATCAAGATTCTTTACCTCCCTACGAGATTTTAGATGCTATTTTAGCACTATTAATCGATCGCCATCAATCCGCCGAACAAATTATCGCCGCCGGCTTTGAGCCTGAAATTGTGCAGAAAGTGATTAAATTAGTTAAAAATGCCGAATTTAAGCGCAAACAAGCCCCCCCGGGCCTAAAAATTAGCGATCGCGCTTTTGGCACTGGTTGGCGAATGCCCATTGCTAGTCGCTGGGGTTAGGGACTTTTTCAGTTATCAGTTATCAGTTATCAGTTATCAGTTATCAGTTATCAGTTATCAGTTATCAGTTATCAGTTATCAGATTTGAGTTTTCAAGTGAGCAGTGTTAAATAGAAGTTTCCTACTGTCTTTTCACTGTTTACTGTTTACTGATTACTGGTCACTGTTTACTGTTTACTGATTACTGTTTACTGTTTACTGTTCACTGAAAGGGGTATTCGTGAGAGAGGAAGGGTAAAGGGATTAATTCTCCTGTTGCCTCGCCGATTTGTACTTTTAAACCCTCTCCTCCCGCTTTTGTTTTCACATAACCCAAGCCAAAATCCTCCAGCACACTGGTGAGTAAACCGACTTTTTGCGCTTCTAAAATAATCGGGGTATTGCTGGGGACGGGTTGGCTGAGTTTTATGCCCCAAAGTCTTTGTTTTACGCCTTTATAGGTGTTGAGACGGGCGATAGTTTCTTGACCAATATAACAACCCTTATCAAAAACGATCGCTCGCCATAAACCGGCCTCTAAAGGGTTATAATCTTCGGTTAATTCTCGATCGACTGCCGGTCGGCCCTGATGGATTCTCAGGTATTCCCACACCTGTGCATCTGCGGGAGTAACGCCATTTTTAATTAAATTTTCCCAGAGGGGACCGGCTTCGGCGGCGGCAACGATTAAAGTATATCCGGGTAGGTCTAAGCCGGTGCCGACGGCCAGTCTCAGGGGGGGGTCAGAAAGGAGATAATGACTATGCTGCACCCCCGTTAAAATCTGCTCTGGAATGCCTATTTTTTGCAGGTATTGCCCGCTTTCAGTACCAATTAGGGTGAAAATGCCAAAATTATCGGTTAAGTCGCTAATTTCCACCTTATCGAAGGGGAAAATATAGCGATCAATCAATTCCAGTAAAAATTGACGACGTTGGGGAGAAACGAGGATGAGGAGGGAATCATCGCTGGCGTAAACTGTGACAAAATCGAGGGTACGACCGGTAGAGTTAAGGAAAATTGTCTCACAACCCTGACCCGGTTTCAGGCGCTCGATAGCGTTACTGGTTTGATTGTGGAGAAAACGCAGTCGGTCTTGGCCTTTTAATTCTAATAAACCCCAATCGGAGCGATCGATTAAAATTGTTTGGGATGCTAAATTTTGGGGATCATTACTGTAATTTTTCAGAAAATTAGCGGCATACTCTGCCTTGATCGTTTCTAACGCTGCTTTCATTGGGGTAAATTAGCGAATAATCGGTTAATAATACGCTCGGTTTTCGTTTCCAAACTCTGCCAATCTAGTTCACCGGTGGGGTCGAGGAGACTGGTATCGATGACGACGCTCTCTCCTTCATCGGTGGGATAATTGAGAAAACAGACTTGAAAACAAAGTTCCCAAATATTTACGGTAACGGAGCGATCGAGATAAGTCAAACAGAGCAGATAACTGGGATAGGGATCTTGAATTTCTGTATAGGTTCCTTTCCAGAGGGAATTTTCTAACTGTTTACGCAGATTATCCAGCACCCGAATAAATGCCGGTTGCATTAATAATTGTGCCTGTTCCCAAGCAGTAATATCTTTAAATTTTGGATTCATCTTATCAGTGATCAGTTATCAGTGATCAGATTTGGGTATTAAGTAATAACGGGGTGCATCTCATTTTTGTAAATCTACGAAGTTGGGATTTTTCAAGGGAAACTCTCTACTAAAATCGGGCGTTACTTTCGGTTTTATCGCTCAATCCAAGCTTTTGGGGGGTAGAACCCCCCAAACCCTGGAGCGCATTAGTTTTTCGGTGGGATGCTTACAGACAGCTGCTGATATATCTGTAATAATTTAAAAGTCACTGATAATTGCTGATTATCGGTGTTCCTGCAAATGTGGGATGCACCCCAATAACGGCATTAACAGTGCTGTCTTTTCACTGTTAACTGTTTACTGGTTACTGATAACTGATAACTGATAACTGATTTAGGCTGTTACTAAGGCTGCTTCCTTAGCTGCCATCATTTTCATCAGGTCTAACATCCGGCAGGAATAACCCCACTCGTTATCGTACCAAGAGACGACCTTAAAGAAATTGGCATTAAGTTGAATACCAGCTTTAGCATCAAAGATACTGGAACGGGGGTCGGTGATAAAGTCACTCGACACCACTTCCTCATCGGTATAACCGAGGATACCTTTCATTGGTCCTTCGCTGGCGGCCTTCATCGCGGCGCAGATTTCCTCGTAACTGGTGGCTTTTTCGGTTTTAAAGGTTAAATCCACCGCGGAAACGTTGGGAGTTGGCACACGGAAGGCCATACCAGTTAATTTGCCTTTTAGGGAAGGAATAACTAGGGTTACTGCTTTGGCTGCTCCCGTGGAGGAGGGGATAATATTTTGACCCGCGCCGCGACCACCGCGCCAATCTTTTTTCGATGGACCATCAACGGTGGGTTGAGTGGCGGTCATCGAGTGTACCGTGGTCATTAATCCTTCCGCTAGTCCGAAGTTATCGTTAATAACTTTGGTGATCGGGGCTAAACAATTGGTGGTACAACTAGCGTTAGAGACGATCAGATCCTTAGCGGGATCGTACTCATTGTCGTTAACGCCTAGTACGATCGTACGAACTTTGTCGGGATCTTTGGTGGGTGCGGAGATAACCACCCGTTTGGCCCCTGCTTCTAGGTGTTTTGCTGCCCCTTCCGCGGTGGTAAATAAACCGGTGGACTCGACCACATAATCGGCCCCGGTTGCACCCCAGGGCAGTTGAGCGGGGTCTTTGATGGAGTAACAGGGGATAAACTTGCCATCGACGACGATGCCATCTTCTTTTGCTTCTACCGTACCTTGAAAACGTCCGTGGGTGGAGTCGTATTTGAGCAGATAGGCAATATTATCGGAGGGGACGAGATCATTAATACCAACAAACTCGAAATCAGGATTTTGGATACCCGCCCTAAAAACGAGGCGACCGATACGACCAAATCCGTTGATAGCGACTCTTACTTTTGTCATGAAAAAAACTCCTTTGCAGCTGCGATAAGCTTAGGCACGATCAAGAAAAAAAAAATTTGAGAATTGATTGGCCTGTAGAGAATCACTATACATACTAATCAGCTTTTATCGATCGCTAGATGAAGTATAGAAAGATTTTAAGTTTCAGTGCTTCAAAAGCTCTCCTAGTAGTCCCCACCACCGGCATCGAGAAAGCCTAATTAGGCTCTTCCCGACAAACTAAGGCGTGACTTTATGGTATTCTGGGAAAAGCTGACATTAAAAAATCATTAAAAGTTTTCCGAGAATTTATTGTTCTCTAAGTTAAGAAGACATTAATTTTCCTTTAAAATCCATTTAAAAACCCCACCCGACTGACATAAATTAGCCAAGCCGGATCAGTAAAATATAGTTTATTTTAATAGTTTTTTGCGCCCCAAAAGGTTAGACTCTTGATTACAGTTTGAAAACTGACCGAGGGTTAACCCTCTCGATAATCTGGAGAAATTGTCTATCAACTCTCTTAATCTCATCGTTCATTGATATCGGAGAAATATTCATGGTATTCGCACCAGAAAGACCCTTAACAGAACAAAATCCCCTTTCTCAAGACGAACTCTATAAAACCCATGCCTATTGGCGCGCTTGTAACTATTTAGCTGTAGGTATGATTTATCTGCGCGATAATCCCCTGCTCAAAGAACATCTTAAACCCGAACACGTTAAGTATCGTTTGCTCGGTCACTGGGGAGCAAGTCCGGCCTTAAGTTTTACCTACGTTCACCTCAACCGTTTAATCAAAAAATACGACCTCGATGTGATTTTTATGGCCGGGCCTGGCCACGGGGCGCCGGGGGTACTCGGTCCGGTTTATCTAGAAGGAACCTATTCGGAAATTTACCCCGATAAAAGTCAAGATGAGGAAGGATTACAAAAATTCTTTAAACAATTTTCTTTTCCCGGTCACATCGGTAGTCACGTCACCCCCGAAACCCCCGGTTCTATCCATGAGGGCGGCGAACTAGGTTATAGTGTTTCCCATGCCTACGGTTCTGTTTTTGACAATCCCGACCTAATTACGACCGTGGTGGTGGGTGATGGGGAAGCAGAAACCGGTCCTTTAGCCACCGCATGGCACTCGAATAAATTCCTTAACCCGATTCGCGATGGTGCGGTACTGCCAATTTTAAACTTAAACGGTTATAAAATCGCTAATCCCACCATTCTCTCCCGTATTTCGACGCACGAGTTAGAAAGTCTCTTTGTCGGTTACGGTTACACTCCCTACATTGTCGAATGTAAGGAAGATGAAGACCTCATGCACTGCCATCAAAAAATGGCCGCTACCCTAGAACACTGTATCAATCAGATTCGCTCCTATCAACAGGAAGCTCGCAGCACGGGTATTGCTAAACGTTACCCCTGGCCGATGATTATCCTCCGGTCTCCCAAGGGTTGGACAGGGCCGAAAAACGTTGATGGTCATAAAGTAGAAGGATTCTGGCGCGCTCACCAAGTCCCCATGGGTGCCATGCAGGAAAACCCCGAACACTTGAGAAAATTAGAGGAGTGGATGAAAAGCTATAACCCGGAGGAATTATTTGACTATACCACGGGTAAATTTAAGCCAGAATTTAAAGAACTCGCTCCTATTGGTCATCGTCGCATGAGTGCTAATCCGCACGCTAACGGCGGATTGCTGCGTAAAGACCTAAAAATGCCAGATTTTCGTCAATATGCCGTAGATGTCACCCATCCGGGCCAAGTGGAAGCGGAAAACACGGGAGTGATGGGGGTATTTTTGCGGGATGTAATGCGAAATAATATGACTAATTTTCGCGTTTTTGGTCCCGATGAAACTGCTTCTAATCGTTTAGCGGCTCTCTATGAAGTGACTAAAAAAACTTGGTTAGCTGATACCTATCCGGAGGATTTAGATGGTAGCCAATTATCTCCCGATGGTCGGGTGATGGAGATGCTGAGTGAACATACTTTAGTCGGTTGGTTAGAGGGTTATTTATTATCCGGTCGTCACGGTTTATTTCACTCCTACGAAGCTTTTGCTCACGTTATCGATTCCATGTTCAACCAACACGCTAAATGGCTCGATATCTGCAAAAATCATGTGCCTTGGCGCGCTTCTGTTTCCTCTTGGAATCTGTTGTTATCCTCGGTGGTTTGGCGGCAGGATCACAATGGTTTTAGTCACCAAGACCCTGGTTTTATCGATTTAGTAACCAATAAAAGTGCTGACGTGGTGCGGGTTTATCTTCCCCCCGATGGTAACTGTTTATTAAGTGTGGCTAATCACTGTCTCAAGAGCAAGGACTACACTAATATTATCGTTGCTGATAAACAGAAACACCTGCAATACTTGACTATCGAGGAAGCAATTAAACACTGCACCAAAGGTATCGGTATTTGGGATTGGGCAAGTAACGATGATGATGGAACTAATCCCGATGAACCAGATGTGATTATGGCTTGCTGTGGGGATATTATCACTAAAGAATCTTTAGCGGCCACGGCAATTCTGCGAGAGGAATTCCCTTACCTAAAAGTTCGCTTTATCAATGTGGTTGATCTGTTTAAATTACAGTCGGAAAGTGAACACCCCCATGGTTTATCGGAACGGGATTTTGATAGTTTATTTACCACTGATAAGCCAATTATCTTTAATTTCCACGGTTATCCTTGGCTGATTCATAAACTTACCTACCGTCGCAGTAATCAAGAACGTATTCATGTGCGCGGTTACAAGGAAGAAGGGAATATTAATACTCCCCTAGAATTAGCGATTCGTAACCAAGTTGATCGTTTTAATTTAGTAATTGATGTCATCGATCGCGTGCCGAAATTAGGTTCTGCTGCTGGTCATGTGAAAGAACGGATGAAAAATGCTATTATCGATAATCTCGATTATGCTTTTACCAATGGCATCGATAAGGACGAGATTACTAACTGGAAATGGCCCTATTAATTAGGCTAGAAAGTGGTTTAGGTGATGATAATTTATTAGTTTATCGATAAATTTCATCTTCCTATTCCACCTAAATAAAATATTCTTGATTTTCTAGAGGGTGAGAGCATCTCAAAAGCTATTGACAATTGGCCAATTTTGTGATCCGCATGGGCATTTCAGGTGATACCAGTCAATCAGAATAGTTACGAAATCTTAACAATTGAGATGGCAAATTCTCCTCAAATATGCCTGAATCGCCCTCTGGGTAAGCAACTCACACAAAGTTCATTTTGTCAAAGATTGTTAAGATGCGCTTGCCCTAAGGTTTTTACCGTTGAAAAGGGTTAATTAGATTTAATTTACTGATCCAATTAAAATCATCAATATTGCGAGTTACAATTGTTAAATTATAAACGAAAGCTGTTCCCGCAATAATGGCATCTCCTAAGGACATCTTTCTGATTTGTTTTAAAGTTACTGCTTGGTTAATTACAGGTTGAGAGATGGGTAAGATTTGAGAAGCATTAAAAAATTCTTCAAAATAGACTTTATCCTGATGAGTTAACCGATGGTAGCCTAAAACTTCCAGATAGGATAAAGCAGAGACATAAGGAGAATTTTCTGCAATAAACTCCCGGAGAAACTCATTTTCTAATTGAGCGGCATAGATAATAATATTGCTATCCAATAACATGATTTAATCCCGATCAGGAAGAGTGCGATCGCACCTATTTTGTTGTTGCCACTGTTGGGTATCAACATCAGTAAAAGTATTATTATTAGCAATTTTTTTCAAAGCATTGGCCATTTTCTGACCGTTAGATCGATTTTCACCAATGATATTTTCTTCTAATAAGGTAATATAAACATTAACAGGATGTTCGGAGTTGATTTCAGGGGTTTCATCAAGCCATTGAAGGGTATTATTTTTCAAAATTGCTTTAAAGGTTTTTAGCATATTTTTCTCCACCGTTAAATGGTACAGGATAAATGATTCAGATTAGCCCCAACCCAATTTTAACACAAGACCAACCCAACAAACTCCCCTGAACTCAATCTTTTAAATTAACGTCTTTGGATCATTTCATAATTAAAAGTTCATTACCAGAGCGAAAGAATTACGCAAAATGGTGATAGTCACTTTACCTATTTTTAAGGGAGGCTAATTCATTTGCGATGACTGGGTGAAAATTAATCATTAAATCAATTGATAACAAGCAATCGAGGGTTTTACTATCGCGTTAATGTACCTTAAAAAACTAGCTATCACTTTATTTTAGCTTTTGGAAATAAAATTAAGATAAAGCGTAGTAGAATAGATAATTTATTGGTTTGAAAAAAACGTATTCAATCATCTATTTTAAGTGGGTGGGTGGAATTAAATATAAGATGAACGTAGGTTGGGTTGAAGCATGAAACCCAACGCCCGCATGGGTTACGCTACCGCTAACCCATCCTACAAATAATTGTGCCTCCCTACTTAATAAATGTTCTATTTCTTCATCTGTAAAACCAAATTGTCTAAAAATTCGTAAAACATAAGCAGGGGACATTTCTTTTGCAGCTATTAGGCATAAACTTTTCTGAGTTCGTAAGTTTCGGGAGTTTCAGAATCTCCCACAGTTAAAAATTCATGAAGTTCGTCTATAGGAATAGGACTGGTATAGATATTGGCTTGATCATGATAAATTTCCCAAAAAGATTCAATCGCTTCTTTTAGTTTCTCAATAGCTTTTTCCTGAGTTTCTCCTTGTCCAACTAATCCATTTTCAAGACATAATGAAACCCAATAATCTGCACTTTTTCTCAGAATAACGGTATAAAAGTTCATGGTGATTGTTCCGTTGAAATTTTAATCGGGGATTAGAATTTACTCCAGCTTAATTTTAACACAAGACCAACCCAACCAATTCCCCTGACCTCAATCTTTTAAATTAACGTCTTTGGATCATTTTATCAATAGACAATAAATAAGGCGCATTATACTTTGTTAATACACCCGATAAGAAAAGCGATCGCTTAGGATAATATATGATTATGCAATTACTAAAACGGACTCGGTAGAATTATCGCTAAATCTCTTAATAGCTTGTTTATGTTTTAAAATAGGACTGATTAGATGATGAGTGGTACAATTTCCAATCCTCAGCCAGATGAACTTTGGAGGTTGGCCATACAACAAACTCCGTTAATAAAAATCAGAATCTTTCGAGACAATTATAAATCCATTGATACGCGCATATTCCCAAATCTTTTGCTCGGAAAACCCTTTTAGGCTACAATCTCTAACATGAGCGCTATCGGGAAAATGTGATACCAGTAACAGAGGTAGTTTAGGTGATAAGTTTTCGTCAAATAGCAGTTTCATAGGGAATAACCATTAAACGACGATCCCGCTCGGCGGCAAATGCAAAACAGGCTTGTATATCTTCTAAGGTAAGATCGGGGAAATCATCTAATATTTCTTCAATAGTCATCCCTCCTCCTAGATAATCAAAAATATCTGCTACTGCAATACGAGTATTGACAATGCAAGGCTTGCCACTGCGAATGTCTGGGTTAATCACAATCCGATCTCGATATTTAGCTGCAAAAGACATAGTAATAACTGTTGTTGGCTAATGATTATTATAGCTTAATGTTAACTGTACTTTAAGCTTGATAAATCTTAAAACCAAAGCCCTCGACTTTTAGGTTTCAAAAATTCTATTATCAATAAGCTGCATTACACTACCTTAATCCACTCTAAAAGAGCGGCGATCGCAATGATGTTGCCTTACTGGGGAAAAAATGGTACGATAATAACAATTTATTAATATTATTGGCAAGTAATTATGTCATCTTTAGTTATCTCACAACATATTGAAATCACTCCTGGTATCTGTGGCGGAAAACCTCGTATTGCTGGACATCGAATTAAAGTTCAAGATATTGTAATTTGGCATGAAAGAATGGGAATGTCACCAGATGAAATTATTTATCATCATCCTACTATCACCCTAGCAGATGTTTATGCGGCCTTGGCCTATTACCATGACAATCGAGAAGAAATTAGACGACAACTTGAAGCAGGAGAAACTTTTGCTAAACAACTACAAGGCAACAAACCATCTTTAATTGAGAAAATATTAAATTGACGAGCTAAAATCGTTATGAAAAAACTTAGAGTTTATATCGATACATCAGTCATTGGAGGCTGTTTAGATGATGAATTTTCCTTAGAGTCCAATCAATTGATGGAAGCCATTAAGCAAGAAAAGTTTATTTTGTTAATGAGTGATATCATTGTTAGCGAATTAATTAATGCCCCCCAAGCGGTTAAAGATATTTTATTATCGATTCCGCAGAGAGTTATTGAAGTAGTTAAGATAACACCTGAAGTTTTACAGTTAAGGGATGCTTATATCAATGAAGGAGTTGTTACATCAAAGTCTATTAATGATGCTACTCATGTAGCGGCTGCTACAATAGCTAGAGCGGATGCAATCATATCATGGAATTTTAAACATATTGTGCGCCTAGATAAAATGAAAGGCTATAATCAAATTAATTTACTCAATGGCTACGGGATTTTGACTATTATTTCTCCTTTAGAGGTAACAATCGATGAAGCCAACGACAATTAAAAAAAGTTTTGACTGTTTAGCTTTTAAACAAACCAGTCAAGAAAAAATGGCTGAAGACATGAAAAATCTCAGCTATTCAGATCAGATTGAATATCTTCAAAAAAAGATTAATGAAAGTGATTTAAAGTTATGGTGGGAATCCATCAATAACAAGAAATAAGGCGCATTATACTTTGTTAATGCACCCAATAAAAAAGCGATCGCCCTTCCAATATTCTGCCAAATGCGATCGCAACTTCCCATTTTTACAGAAAAAATGATAATATAAAACTCAAATTTGAACTATTGTTGTGGAAAGATACTAAGATGACAAAGTTACAATTAATTCAAGCGGAAATTGAAAGCCTTACTTCTGATGAATTTTTGTATTTAAGAAATTGGATCAATAATTTAGACGATCAACAATGGGAAAAACAAATTGAGGAAGATTCCATAGCTGGAAAACTTGATTTTCTAATTGAAGAAGCATTATTTGAAAAAAGCAAAAATCAATTACGGGAGTTGTAAGTGCATCGAACTAATCAACGCTTTTGGAATTGTTTTAATAATTTACCTAAATCAATTCAAATTTTAGCAAGAAAGAATTTTGAGCTTTTAAAGAGTGACTTAAATCATCCTTCTTTGTCTTTTAAAAAAGTTGGAAAGTTTTGGTCGGCAAGAGTTGGTATTAATTATAGAGCTTTAGCTTTTAAAGATGGGGAAGATTATATTTGGGTGTGGATAGGAAGTCATGAAGAATAGGAAAGATTATTAAAATAAAAGCGATCGCCTCTTTATTGCCAAAATGTAGTTAAACAAAGTGCAACCCAACACCAACCAAATAAATTAATAATTGATCATCTTGGATCGCACTCAATCTACAGGAGATAGCCATTTTAAAACAGTATTTTTAATAGTTCATCTTTACTTAGATTAAAATGTAGAGCGACATCACGCAAAATATTATTTAAAGTGCCTATTTTGACAGGATTATGAGCAGGAATAGTAATCTGATGTGTACCATTTTCAGAAGTAGTTAGTCTAATATGGCTACCCGTTTGACGACTCACTTCATAACCTAACTCAGACAATTTTTTGATTAAGTCATCACTGGATAAATCTCTGGGTAGCTTCATACCGCAAATACCTCATCCCTAACAATATGTAAACGAATAATTTTAGGGCGATTTTCCCTATCATCATAATGACAATTAACGGCATCTTTTACCATTTCTCGTAAAGATTGTAAATCATCGGCTTCGGTAAAAATAGACTCACCTAATGCCCTTGCTGTATATCCCCCTTCCGGTGCATCTTCCACTAAAAAAACTATTTCTGTCATATTTCCTTCTTGACTCTCTAAATTTTTGCAGTAATTTTAATTATAGTTTGTTTAGTTTTTTATATAGCACTTTTTAAAGCTTACAAGATTAGCGTTCGCCGTTTATCAACCCTAATCGCCCCTTTATTGCCAAAATGTAGTTAAACAAAGTGCAACCCAACATCAACCAAATAAATTAATAGTTGATCATGTTGGGTTTCGTGCCTCAACCCAATCTACCAGAGCGGCGTGCTGCTACGCAGTGCCTTCGGCATCGCACTAATGTTTTTCTGTTTGTCTAGGATTTAAGAGATTTCCTGTTGCTTTTCAATAGCACGGGCAATGAGAGGAGCTTTTTTTGCTAATCCCTCTAGGGTGATTTCACCTTGTTCGTACATTCTAAACCATTCTTCCCGTTGGCGTAGTATTCTTTCATTGTAATTTAAGCCTAGACGTTTCAGAGTAAATTCAGCTTTTTGGCGTTGATTATCAGGAACGCTCTCGGTTAACACTAATTGTAACGATGGTAACAAAATTTCAAACCAATTATCTTCAACTTCAAAGGGATCAAGTAGGCAATCATCTAGGTTTTTTTTTCTACTATTAATCCAATTTGCTACATAGCGATAATTAGACCATTCATAGCTTAAATGACGGTAATTATGAAAAGATAAAAAGTGATCAACAGTGGCGGTAGGGTCATACATAACGGAATAGCCACATAAGTTATTAAATCCTTGTGCTAAATCTGCCCTAAAAGGAGACCAGTAATCTCTGGGGCGTTTTGCAGCAGGATTTTTGGCTAACCAAGTATTTCCTTTTTGACGACATTTTTGATCAAACTCGGTGGGTTCAGGAATCGGAATAAATTTCTGCATTTAATCATCAGCCTCCATTCTGACTATCCAACGGGGGAAAAAGGGATCATGACCCGGTAATAGTTTAAGTAATTGTTGATGAATTTTTTCTTTGGTTCTTAAGTTTTCTGGAAATTGGGTCATATCGTCTTTTCTCATCCAAGCTTGGGCGGCTTCTATTGCTTGTTCTGCTTCTTGAGAACGGGCTTGTTTAAGTCCAAAAACCTCTGAAGTTAACCAACCAATCACATCACCTTGTTTTGCCCAGGTAATTTCATTTAAGGTTACTTGATTGTCATTAAGTTCAAATAGAAATAATTTATCTTTTTCTTGATCAAATAAGGGTTCAACTGAAGCCAAGACCAGAGGAGAATGGGTAGTAATAAAGAGTTGAATATCAATAATCGGTTCTAATTCTTTTAAGACAGTCAAAATTGCGGGTAGGATTGATCGTTGCCAACGAGGGTGTAAATGCGCTTCGGTTTCATCCATTAAAAAAATCAGTTGACGGGCTGGAATTCTTCCAAATAGTTGAGCAGTAATTAAATTTTCTGACTGCATCCAAACTAACATATAAGCTAGGCTTAGAATCCGTTGAATTCCCGCCGATGCTTCAGTAACAGGAATTGTTTCATAAGGAAGTTCTATCGTTGGAATACCTCGAATATCATCTAAAGACATTCGTGTGGGTTCACCAATTTTTATCTGCTCATTTTTTGCAGAAAGTTTTTGAATAATTTCAGCTAATAATTTAATATTTGATTGGTTGGGTTGATTTTGCCACTTAATCCAATCTTCAAGCAAACCATAGGAAATAATTTTATTTTTTACTTTTCGACCATACCAAACTTCTGTTGAAGAAAGTTTAAAAGCTTTTTGTTTGTAGGGTACATAGATAGAAAAGCCACCATCAACACGACAATAAATATTTAAACTATTGTTTCTGTCTGAAATATGAGGTTCTATTTCTATTGTTCGATTTCTTTTGTGATAACTACTAACCGGGTTTTGTCCTTGTTTATTGTTAATACACCACCAAATAATATCCAGCAAAAAAGTTTTACCGAGTCCGTTGTCTCCTGTTAATATATTAAGTCGAGAGGCACAGTCTAGGTCAATCTCTGAGGCAGGGCTAACATTTTTAAGATGGATTTCTTGAAGCATTTTCAGTTATTTAGAATTTTTCGTTTCGTGGGTTTTTGTTTACTGGTATATAGTAAAGGAGAAGAATTAAAAACAATTTTCATAGAGATTAACAATTTTTTTCTCTATCTATGTCTTCCGTAATAAGATAAGAAAAATCTACTCTGATTAATTCTAAAATTTTCAAGAATATTTCTGGAGCCATTTCCATGACTTCTGCGGCTTTATGAAGACTGATGATACGAGAAACTAAAGCACCCACTACAAAAATAAATTGTTCTTGTTGTTCAATATTATCAAATAATTGAATTTCGGCGGCGATTTCTTGAAAAGTGGTCGAAGTATTCATTGTCTTGTTAAGTTTTATTAATTAAGACACACCTGACCCGATTTTAACACAAAACCAACCCAGCCAACTCCCCTGACCTCAATTTTTTAAATTAACGTCTTTGGATAACTTGATCAATAGACAACAAATAAGGCCTATTATACACTCGTTAATACAGCCTACAAGATGGGGTGGCGACTAGCGAAGATGTTTCAGGATTAGCAACAGAAGCAGATACATTAGAGAATCTTAATGATAAGTTACCAGAAATTATTCTAGAATTGTTAATATTAAATGTATCCGTAAACGATTAGAGGCAATCAGCGATATTGATAGCGATGTGTGAGATTAGTCTTGAGATAATATAAGGTCGATGTCTGATAACTGATAATTGATCGCTGAATTTAACTTCTTAAAGAAACTTGGAACTGTTTAACTAAAGCTTCTCGCACTTTTGTCATTAAGGGTTCCACCTCTTCATCGGTTAAAGTTCGATCGCTGGCACGATAGACTAAACTAAAGGCCAAACTACAATGATTTTCTGGCACATTCTGTCCCTGATAGCGATCGAATAATTCGACTTTTTCTAAGAGATTACCTCCAGCATTTTTGATAGTTTTTGTCAATCTATCTACGGGTATATCTGTGGAAACAAAGAAGGCGATATCTCGTGCCGCTCCCGGATAGGTAGAATAGACCTGTAAACGCGGGGTAATTTTGGCACTATCGCTAAGAGTTGCTAACAGGATCGGGAACTGGATTTCAAAGGCATAAACTGCCTCAATTAACCCCTTTTGCTGACGCAATTGCGGGTGTAGTTGACCGAATATACCTAGGCGTTGTTTACCAATCCATAAAGATGCTGTTCGTCCGGGATGAAAACGCGCATCTTCGGCATATTTTTCGTAGCTTACTGTCAGCGAAAGGCGATCGAATACTGCTTCTAAAATCCCTTTTGCTTCATACCAGGTCATGGCTACCTCTTTACCCGATCGCAGCCAACGTCCGGCCGGGAAGAAATCACCGCCGAAAATACCGGCAATTGCATCGTATTCGTTGATATTATCCGATTCTAAGCGGAAAACTCGCCCGATCTCGAAGCCATTTAAGGAACCGTTACCCTGAGACTGATTATACTCAAACGCTTCGATTAAACCGTCGAGGAGATTAGTCCGCAAAGCAGAATACTCGACAAAAAGGGGATTAGCGAGGACAACTTCCGCTAATTCTGGTTTAACCAGGGAATACTGGACTAATTCCGTCAAACCGACTGCTCGAAAAGCTTCCCGTACCCGACGCTGGATAGTTTCCTCAAAGGATAATCCTCCGGCTGCGGTTTTTGCCGGCAAAGTATCGACAAAGCGATCGTATCCGTACAGTCGCGCCACTTCTTCAATTAAGTCAATTTCTCGTTCTAAATCCCGATAACGGTAGTCTGGCACTGTCACAGTCCACAGAACAGGATTTTTCGAGGTTAACTGCAATTCACAGCCCAAATTGCCTAAAATCCGTTCCACATCTTCGGCGAGAATTTCACCGATCGCACCATTATCTAGGGTAACTTGACCCAGTATTTGCTGTAAACGTTGTAAACGCAATTCGATCGAACGACTGGACTGATCAGCGCGATAATCAGCTTTAACCTGACTGCTGACAGTTCCCCCAGCTAACTCTAGAATCAAATCGATCGCCCTTTGACAAGCATATTCCAAAGCGGCGGGATTAACACCGCGTTCATAGCGTCCGGAAGATTCGCTGCGTAAACCCTGCGCTTTTGAGGAACGACGGATAGCGATCGGATCGAATAAAGCCGACTCTAGCACAAGATTAACGGTTTCCTCGTTAACTTCCGTATCTTGACCTCCCATCACTCCCGCTAAAGCTACAGGCTTATTATTGGCAGTAATTAATAAATTAAGCTCTTTTAAGCTTCTTTCCTGACCATCAAGGGTAATAATTTTTTCCCCTTCCTTGGCAAAACGTACCCCAATAGTAACGGATTTACCTCCGGCAAAACTCCGTAAACGATCGCGATCGAAAGCGTGTAAGGGTTGTCCCCACTCCAAGAGGACATAATTAGTAATATCGACCACATTATTGATCGATCGCAGTCCGGCAGCCTGTAAACGCTGTTGCAACCATAGCGGAGATGGGCTAATTTTTACCCCCTCGATCACCGTACCAATATAAGCAGGACAAGCTTTATTTTCGGTTATTTCCAGAGATAAATCTTTTTTAGGGGAAAATTCCCCTAATTTCACTTTTGGTAGGCTTAATTCTCCTCCTGTCAAGGCCGCCACTTCTCGCGCGACTCCGATCATACTCAAAGCATCGGCGCGGTTAGCGGTGGGAGAAATATCTAAAATCACCTCATCAAGTCCTAAGAGGGGACGAACATCTGTACCTAAAGGGAGATTTTCCGGGCTAAAAATGTGGATTCCTTGAGAATCTTTAGTTAATCCTAATTCCGCGAGGGAACAGATCATCCCTTCCGATTTTACCCCCCGCAATTTAGCCGGTTTAATCGTTAAATTGATTTTTGGTAAATAGGTTCCCAAAGTAGCCACGGGAACTAGAATATCAGCCCTAGCATTGGGCGCACCACAGACAATTGTACTAGGGTTTGACTGACCGATATCCACCTGACAGACACTTAATTTGTCTGCGTTGGGATGGGGTTGGCGATCGATAATTTTACCAATAACCACGCCATTTGCCCATTCTCGGCGATCCTCGATCTCTTCCACTTCTATTCCCGCAATTGTCAATAATTCGGCTAATTCTTGGGGAGATTGGGCGATTTTGACTAATTCTCGTAACCAGTTGATCGAAATCCGCATCGTTAATTCTTGCTTGCCGTTGGTTCTTAACTATTGTAAACCGTGGGTAGTCAATGATTTAGGGTTGACAGCAGGAAAGATCGCTTTCAGGTTTGCTGGGGATACTCATTTTTAAAAGTTGCCTTCAGCCAATTGTTATTATAGACTATAAGTTACATGGAGTAAGAAAATCGATGAGGAAAGCAATCAGTCTATTTGCCTGTGGTGGAATTGGAGATATGGCTCTTCGCTCTGGGGGATTTGAAGTTGTAGTGGCGAATGAATTATTGAAAGATCGTGCAGAAGTATTTAAATTTAACCACCCAGAATCATTAATGATTATTGGAGATATATGGGATAAAAAAAATGAGATAGTTGCAGAAACAAAGCAGCGACTCTCTGGACAAAATTTAGACATTGTTTTTGCGACTCCTCCCTGCCAAGGTATGTCTAAAAATGGCAGAGGTAAGCTGCTTAATTCTATTCGTAAAGGCTCAAAAAATGAAATCGACCAGAGAAATTTATTAATCATTCCCACCCTAGAAGTTTTTCTGGCTAGTGGAGCAGAAACACTGGTCATGGAAAATGTGCCAGAAATGCAAAATACTTATATACCCTTTCCCGAGAAAGACGGTTATTTAGTAAATATTTTATATTATATAAAACAGCGTATTGGTGATAAATTTTTGAGTTCGATTAGCATTATAGATTTTGCTGATTATGGAGTCCCGCAGAATCGTCAACGACTTATTTCAATATTTACTAAAAATGAGAAACTGAAGAATTATTTAAAAAAGAACAATTCTCTTTTTCCTAAACCAACTCATAGTAAAGAAGGATTAGAACTTCCTAGATGGAAAACTGTTCGAGACGCAATATATCATTTACCACCGCTTGACTCTCAACGAACAGAAACTGCTAAATCCGATGATATACCATATCACTATGTACCCCTATTAGATGAAGAAAAATATTTTTGGATCAGTAATACACCAGAAGAAAAAAGTTCATTTGATAATCAATGTATTAACCCTGTTTGTAGATATAATGGTAATCCAACACACAGCGCACGCAAAAATAATGAAGGAATTAATAGAGCTAGTACAGAAACCCCCCTTTACTGCCTTAAATGTGGACACATTCTTCCTCGTCCATGGGTTAAAGAAGATGGAAAATACAGGTTGATGAAAGGTTATACCAGTGCCTATAAAAGAATGAGTTGGGACGCACCAGCCAGTACAATTACACGAAATCTCTCCTATGCTTGTAGTGACAATAAACTACATCCTATTCAAAATAGAGTATTATCTCTGTATGAAGCAATGATTCTTCATACAATTACCGAATACCCATTTTCATGGAAACGGGCAGATGACAAAAGAGTTAGTGATAAACTAATTAGAGAGTTAATTGGCGAAAGTATCCCACCTGCTGGATTACAAAAAATATTTGATCATTTAGTATCCATCCTCAATGATGATTGTTCTCTTGAGGAGCAAATCAAGGAAAAATATGAGCAGCTCTGTCTATTTTGAAATTAAATTGTCTTTGTTATATTTGTTGACAAAATTAATATATCTATCGTCATTCTTGATCATAATCCAGTTTTTATACATTTTCTTAACGCCTTGTCGTGACATAATTGAGACGCTAGTTGTTCTTCCACCGCCTTCTTTTGGCTGAACAATTTTCCCCCAATCATTGTCAGTTAAGTTGTTGCCAAAAAATACAGCAACTATTTGAGGTATAGTCTTCTCAAAATCCCAGAGAATGCCAATAAGATTGTTAGTTTCTCTATGGTGAGCCTTCCAATCATAGCTTTTCATTACCTCGATTCTTGTGTCTCCCATATCGGGTTTTTCTTTTCCAGTCTTCTTTAATTCTCTTGGTGTAGGAACACTGCCACAAGTGGCTTTAACCTCTACTCCCCCATTAGCAAATGGACTAAATGGAGACTTATCTCGCATTCGTCTTTCTTGGGAAAGTTGTTCAAAAAAACTTTGCCATTTTTATCCATTAACAGCAAATCTGGATAGCCGTCTTGATGCGGATTGTTGATAAATAATCCCTGGGATTTATTGGCAAATTCTATGGCAAATAGCTCACCAATAAATGCGGAAAGATTCCTCATACCTAGAATTCTAAATATATCTACTGGTATATCTTGGACGATTTTTTTAACAACAGAATGACATTCAACTAATGAATGCTCAAATATGACTTTATCGATAGTTATTTTCTGACCTTGTTTTGAGAAAAAGCTGGTATCAGAATGTTTATTTATGATATAACTCATTAATTTCTTCCGCAACAGTATTGACAAAAGTAACAATATCCATGTCCAGAGCTGAAATAATTTGTTCTAAGGAGTCTAAAGTAATGTTTCTTACTCCCCTTTCAACTCCAGATATGTAGGTTCTGTCAAGATTAGCCCTATACCCTAAAGCTTCTTGACTCAGATTACGTTTCTTCCGCAATTTTCTTACAGTCACAGCAACAGCAGTGACTAGCTTTCCTGCCATATATAAACTACCAAAGAAGATATTGAAATTCTCTACAGTCCATTTTCCTTCTATGATGACTATTAATCTACGGACTATAAGTCACAAAAGCTGATTCTGAATAAACCTATATTCGGGAGCGGCAAAAACTCTGATTTTGTGTTTGACTAAAAATGTATCCTAAAGATTGCCATCCCGTTGCGATTCTATCCGTGCCTTACTATTCCCAATATCCCGACGCTTTTACTCCCAGTTATCTGAGCGAACTACAAGGACAGATTCTCGCTTGTCCCCACTTCACAGTTAACAATTTAAATCGAGATTTCGTTAAAACCAAAGGCTTTTCCATCGCTTTTCGACGCACACAAATCAGCGAAGTCGAACGAATGTTTCCCTATTTTAAACCCTATCTCGATCGCAGTTTACAAGCTGACTGCAACGCTTTTTATCTTAATCCCTTACTCCTACAAACCGGTTCACGCGTCGATCCCCATATCGATCGCTCCCTGCGCTCCTATTGTAAAACGATCGATCCTCCGCTCCTAGTTAGCGTCCTTTATGTGCAGGTTCCTAAAGATATTCAAGGGGGGGAACTGATACTAGCAACAGGCAATCGTTCCGTGGCCCAGATTCGTCCTTGTGCTAACACCTTGATCTTATTTCAAGGAGATCTCACCCATTCAGTTAATCCCGTTAGCTGTTCTGGTATTCGTCTGAGTCTTGTCTGCGAACAATATCGCTTAGATGCTGAAGAATTGCGAGAGATTCCCGAAATGCAGATAGAATCGCGAACCATGAAACCAGAAAAGAAAAAAAAGAAAGATCGGGTCGTTGCCCTACAATAAAAGGGCATTTTTGTAAAGATATTCTAGATGGTGATGCGCGAACCGATCGTCGAATTAAGGGGAGTAACCAAAGCTTTCGGCAAGAAAGTGATCTTAAATAACGTCGATCTAAAAGTGTACGAAGGAGAAGCGATCGGTGTGATCGGTCCATCTGGTACGGGAAAATCGACGATTTTGCGCCTAGTCGCTGGATTACTTGCCCCCGATCGGGGAGAAGTGTACATATACGGCACAAAACGGCAGAGAACCGTAGAACAAGGGGAAGATCCCCTCGGTGTTGGTCTAGTTTTCCAACAATCAGCCCTTTTTGACTCCCTCACCGTCGGGGAAAATGTCGGTTTTGCCCTCTATCGCAACTCAAAGCTAAAACGAGCCGAAATCCGGGATTTAGTCGAAGAAAAACTGGATTTAGTGGGAATGTCCGGTTCCTACGACCTCTATCCAGCTGAAATATCCGGAGGGATGCGAAAACGCGTCAGTTTAGCCAGAGCAATTATCAGCGATCCCTCGATCGCCGCCGATCGAGCGAACATTCTCCTTTACGATGAACCTACTGCCGGACTGGATCCCGTCGCTTCTACCCGCATCCAGACGGTAATTATGGAACTTCTCAAAGTCAAAAAAGCCTGTGGGGCCCATCTCATTGTCACCCACGTCCACAGCACCATCGAAAATACCACCGATCGCATCGTTTTTCTCTATAAAGGTCAATTTCAATGGGTTGGACCGACTCAAGAGGCTTATCACTCCGAAATCCCCGTACTCAAGCAATTTTTTACCGGCAGTATCCACGGACCAATTCAGTGATCAGTAAACAGTAAACAGTAATCAGTGAACTGATAACTCGCATCTGATCACTAATCACTGATCGCTGAAATCCCCCGATTTCTCCTGTAAGATACTTTTTAGAGATGAGGAGTAATTATTTATGGAAGCTGGCGGTTCACAACAGGGGATTTCCCCAACTCTGCGGCAAAGTGGTATCGGTTTAATGTTACTGGCATCGGGGGGAATATTAATCTGGTTTATCGCCTGGTTAAGTAATTTTAGCTTCGGGGGACGCAGTTATCGAGTCACCTTCCTTTTTCCTAATGTGGGTGGCATGATGGTGGGAACCCGCGTCGGTTATCGGGGAGTGAGAATCGGGCAAGTGACGGCAATTACCCCAGAACCGGAGGGAGTCGCCGTAGAAGTGGAGATTTCGCCCGCAGATCGCCTAATTCCCAGTAATTCCCTCATCGAAGCCATTCAATCCGGTTTAGTGGGTGAAACCACGATCGATATTACTCCCCTGCAAGCTTTACCCGTCGGTGGTATCAAAGAACCCCCTTTGAGTCCTAACTGCAATGGGGAAGTGATTATCTGTAACGGTTCCCGTTTACAAGGGCAATCGGCGCTAAATGTCAATACCTTGATCAGATCTTTACTGAGAATTTCTAATCTAGTTAGTGATCCCGATATGGTGGCCGGATTTCGTTCCTTTACCCAACGCGCTGCCAATGCCTTGGGGGGACTCGATCGCTTTAGTGGTGAGGCAACCACCGCTTTAAGCGAGGTTCGTCGCAGCGGTACTCTAGGTAAACTTAATTCGGGGATGAGATCCCTAGAATCCTTACCCCAAGTATCCGGTTCCCTCGATCGCCTTTCTAGTGATCTTTCCGGTGTCGGGGGATTGAGTCAGGAAGCGACTACTTTACTGAGAAGTTTACAGGGAAGTGGCGGCCTGAGAAATTTAGACGCTACTCTAGTGGAGGCCCGAAAAACGCTGCTTTTGGTGGGCCAAACTACGGAAGAACTGCGGGTTTTTTTGGCAGCTAATCAAAATCGTTTAATTGCCACTCTCGATAGTATCAAAACTACTAGCGATCGCCTACAAACTACTCTCGCTGCTTTAGATCCCATCCTGACGCAAGTGCAGAAAAGCCAAATTATCGAGAATTTAAACACTATTTCGGCAAATGCTGTTAAATTAAGCGAAAATTTGGGAAATTTTACCGCTTATCTCTCCGATCCTGCCACTGTTGTCACCCTACAGCAACTCCTCGACTCCTCTCGCGCTGCTTTTGCCAATCTTCAGAAAATCACCTCGGATGTGGATGAAATTACCGGTAATCCGCAACTGCGACAGGAAATTATCCGTTTAATTCAGGGTTTAAGTCGTTTGGTTTCTTCTAGCGAACAACTACAGCAGGAATTCGCCCAAGGTCAAGCAATGACAAGAATGGCCGCCCAAATTGCGACAATAGCCCCAAATCCCGCCGCTAATACCCCAGAAAAAGACCCTAAGAAACCTGAATCTGAGTAGCAGAATTTGGGGTAAGGGGTTAGGAAAAAAAGTCTGAGCATTTGTACTAAAATTTTCAAGACTCAGTTTAAATACACAACAGTTTGCCTAATTTTTTGTCATAGCTAAATGAGGAATTTCTTCACCATGTTGACGATAACTTTCTTTAACGCCTTCCCAAGCTAAAATTAATTGATTGAGTGCTGTTTGGGGGCTATCAGCAAAAGCGGAAACGCTAGGCATTTCTACTAAGTATGCTACCCAATCTCCCTCCTCATCTTGGAAGATATTAATGCTAAAACCGTTAAAATCCTCGGTTGTTCGATTCATTTTCTTCCTCCTGTATTTTTAAAAATTGTTTAACTTGATAAGCTTTCGCTTCACCGTTTTTTGTCGGTTGAATAGATATACGGACTCTCTTGGATGAATACCAAATGTGATGACTTCCTGTTTGATGGTCAAAAGTCCAACCACAAAGATTAAGCAAACTCTCAAATTCGCTAAAACGTAATCCTTGAGGCGAGTTTTTGGCCTTTTCTAGCAGTTTTTCTTTTTTTCCCATCGATCGATCACAACGAACTCAATCTATTTTAGCTTAAAGTTAAAAGAAGGAGATCGGATTTATACATCGCAGTCAGCCCTCAGCTTGCAAGAGTTATCTCAAAAATGGAAATTAATTTGGCACGAATACTTACAATGTTTTTAGCTTAGGAGATAAATTTTCATCCAGCAAAAACCGAATTTTCATGCTTTCTGTAAATACTCCTGCTCCTTTTTAATTTTTGCTTTTCTTAAACGATCAATTAAAGGAGATGATGTTTCTAGCCACTGTTGATAATGTTGTTCCCGTTGTCTTTCTAGCTTGACAAGATAGAGATCGATTTGTGCTTGATTGTGATAATAATAGGTCAAAGTGGCATAAATTTTTTCTAAATTTATAGTTGGTAATTCTTGGAGAATTTCTTGAGGACTATAACCTTGTCGATAGTATTTCAGTACGTCCTCAATGCCAATACGATGTCCTTTTAATTGAATATTATCTACTGCCACAAATTCAAAATAATCTTCTAACTGCATAGGTTGTTACCGCTTAAAACCTCAATACTATCCTAGCATATTGTTAAAAAGGTGCCGCAAAATTCAAAATTATTCACCGATTTTAAGCCTATCTGAATATTCAATTTAACCCACCTAGTTTAGATGGGTTAAATTGATAAAAAGAGATTAAGATTGACGTTTGAAAGCAGAACCAATTCCTAATACTCCTAACCCTAATAATCCTAGCATTGATGAAGGTTCGGGAATAGAAGGAGAGGAAAGAGCTATCACTGAGACATTATCCAAAGCAGCTCCCGCATCTGAGTTGCCTAAACCGATAAACTCAAGGGTAGTGGTTGTACTGTTAGCGGTAAAATCCCAAGATTTTGATAGCCATCCCATATTTGAATTGCTTTTTCCTGTTATATCAAAAGAAAAATCAGCAGAACTTCCTCCCGCACTCACTCTCATCTCTTTAATAGTAGGATTTCCGTTTGGATTACCGGCCAGATCAAAAGTCACCCGATAAGTAGCACCGATGGTTGTATTGAATGTTTGCTCAATTTTACCACTCGCAAGTCCATGTAGATCAAGACTTCTAGCACCCTCAGAAGCTTGCCAAGCTGTACCTATATAATCGATTGTTCCTTGGCTAACCGTCCATCCTGTAATTGCTGTGGAAACAGCATCAAGTTGTAGAGAAGAACCAGGGTTGACGGTAGCCGTCTCAAAACTGCCATTTTGAATCAAATTTGCTGCTTGTACAGGGGTGACTATCAAAGCACTCACCGCAAAGACAGAGGAAGCAATGGAGAGTTTTAATAAGCTCTGCTTACCCCCCCCCGAAAATCATTAGTTTTGTTAATCTTTGAGTCATTTTTGAAAATTCCATTCCTAGAAAAATAATTGAAAGCATAGCACAGAAAAGCTTAAAATAGATTAAGAAATAATTAAATTTTTGGCTCTCTTATTCTTTGTTTGATAAGTAGGGCTTGCTGAATAATGGTAAAACCCTTTTAAAATAAAGCTTTTGACCTGTTAAAGTCCGATGTTCATGCTGCGAAAATAGGATTGGGACTTTCAAAAACCTTGCATTATCACTCGGAGACTCCTGACTCCTACCCCCACCGAAAAACTTTTTCAGCAGACCCTAAGTATTCGCTTGGTTTTCTTGGATATTGGGAGCAAAATGTTTATAGTTGTTACAAATTCTGGGAAGATGGGTTACGACGGATTGATCACCCATCCTTCGTTGTTAATACTTAGTGCCGTCTAACCCATCCTACAATGATTGATAAATTTTTTTTATCACCATAACCCCATGGGGTATTCGGTTTTTCCCTTCAATCTAATTTAAGTCTATCTGAATATTTAACCCAACCCACCTACCCAGTCAGGGATGAGCTTTTGGATAGAGAGACTTGTGGCAAGATATAATTAAGGTATATTTTGGGGAAGAAATTGGATTATGGAAGAACTTTTAGAATTAAAAGCTTTGCTCTTAAAAGGTGATATTAAAGGTTCACTGGCGATTGTAGAAGACCTTGAAGATATGAGCAAAAATGGGATTATTAGCACCATTCGTAGTTATGCTGTTATCTTATTACTTCATTTAATTAAACAACAGGCAGAAAAACGAACCACTCGTTCTTGGGATGTCTCCATTCGCAATAGTGTTAGAGAAATTCAACGCCAAAATAAACGACGAAACGCGGCAGGATATTATTTAAGTGATGAGGAATTAACAGACACTTTAAAGGATGCTTATCTTAATGCTTTGGATGCAGCTTCTTTAGAAGTCGAAGCTGGTCGTTATCAATCGGAGCAAATAGAAGCTATAATTGACAAAAATAAACTGATTAGCGATGCTTTCCTTTTAATCAAAACCTTCTCTCCCTAGAAAGATTATGACAGACTCAATCTCTCAAGAACAAGCCCAAGAAATGTTACGTTGGTTAAACAAAAATCGTGACACCGTGCTTGATTTATATAAGAATAAATACATCGCTTATAATGAAAAAGGGGTGATTGCTCACGGTGAAAATTTACAGAATGTTCTGGAACAAGCCAACACAACCAATCAAGAATTTGTCATTTATCTTGTTCCTCGTTGTCGTTATTCTATTCAAATTTTACCCATTCAAGTTTAAAGTAGTTTAAGTTGATTTTGACAACGGCAAAATTCTATGAAAATAACCCTTTATCAACCGACGTTATCGTTATTATTGCTGCTGTTGCTATCCAGTGGTTGTGCAGTCAATCAGGAAAAAGAGAAAATCACCACTCCGCAAGCGTCTCCCCTAGCAGAAATCCTGCCTTGGCAGACGGTCGAACGGGTTACTATTTTAAAAGCCGATCAGGATCCCATCTATGCTTTGGCCATTAGTCCCGATAACTCCCTGCTGCTGAGTGGTAGTTTTGACGGTACTGTTAGGGAATGGGACCTAAAAACTCAAAAACCTCTCAGGACTTGGCAACTAGGTGATACCGTTAACGCTATCCAATTTAGTCCCGATGGTGAGAGTTTCGTAACTGCCGATGCGGGGGGAAAAGTGCAACGCTGGAATACGCGCACGGGAAAATTAGAAATGACCTATCCCGGCCATGCTTTTCTCGTTACTGATGCCGCTATTTCTCCCGATGGTAAAACCTTGGCCACGGGTAGCTGGGATCGTACAGTTAAACTCTGGGATTTTCAGACGGGGAAACTGTTAAAAATCCTGCGCGGCCATAATCATCCCATTCAAGCGATCGCATTTAGTCCCGATGGTGAAGGAATTGTTAGCGCCGATTACGATGGCTTCGTTAAACTCTGGAAAGTGAGTACCGGTCGCTTTATTCGTGCCTATGCGGGTAATTTATTCCCCGTTTATCGGGTGCTTTTTTCCAAGGATGGTAATACCGCCGGTACTGCTAGTCAAGACGGTTCGATCCGCGGTTGGCAAGTGAAAAGCGGCATCGGCACCACTACTATTCTCGCCCATAACGACGCTGTTACCGATATGGCCCTGCTCGATGGGGGCAAAGTTTTGGCCAGCACCTCCGGGGATGGAACCGTCAAATTTTGGGATGTTAATACCCGTCGGCACTTGAATACCCTGAAGGGAAACGTCATCTTAAGGATGGTTGCCAGTCAAGATGGTCGTTGGTTAGTCACTGGAGATCAAGACGGTGCGATCGCACTGTGGCGGGGAATCTAATTGACTATAATTAAGACTAGAGTGTTTTCTAGGGCGAAATATAGCCATGGCAGCAGTGATTTTAAACTTAGATACAGTCAATCTCAGCGATGAGCAGTTTTACCGTCTCTGTCAAGTTAACCCAGATTGGCAACTGGAAAGAAACGTTCAAGGAGAATTAATCGTGATGCCACCTGTTGGGGGAATTAGCGGCAACCGAGAGGCCGATTTTATCATTGACTTAGGTATATGGAACCGTCAAACCCGATTGGGTAAAGTCTTTAGTTCGGCGACGATTTTTCGTTTACCGAAAGGCGGATATCGCGCTCCCGATGCCGCTTGGGTGAGTTTAACTCGTTGGCAAGCTCTGAGTCGGGAAGAACAGGAGAAATTTCCGCCTATTTGTCCCGATTTCGTTATTGAACTGCGCTCCCGTAGCGATTCCCTCCCGGAAATTCAAGCTAAAATGCGGGAATATCTCCACAGTGGTTTGCGATTAGGTTGGCTAGTTAATCCTCAACAACAACAAGTGGAAATTTATCGTCCTCAGCAACCCGTAGAAATTATAGAACTCCCCGCTAATTTAAGCGGGGAGGATGTCTTACCTGGTTTTAGTCTATTTATCTCTATTTTTGAGTAAAATATCCTTAAAACCGAGGTATGATCAGACCTCTTGTAAAAATCAAAATAGGAGTCGGTCGTCAGTCGTCAGTCAGGAGAATTAAGAATCAATAATAATCAATTAAATGGTCTATTTACAGATTTTAGGCAATTTAATCCTTATTTTTGCCGTTTTTGACCCCTCTGAACCCGGAACTATGACTGGTATCGGTTGATCAGGTCTGGGTTTAGCTGGTGCCGCTACCCGTGGTAAACTGCCAGAAAAAGCCAAAACCAAAGTCTAACCCTTCGACTAAGCTCAGGGCGAGATTAGCGAAAATTTCGGTTTAACACTAAAACGGACCCTGTCCGGTTGGACGCATCTCAATTTTGAGGAACTATCTAGGGTTTGCTGAATAAATCTAAAAACCTTGTTGGATAATATCTTTAGTCCTTTTTGAAATCAAAAAGTGCCGGCCATTGGAGTTATCGGGGGGGAAATTCAAGGACTTTTTCCCTGAAAATTAGGTAATTGACCACCTAAAAATGGGTATAAACCCACACCCTACACTCTACTACTAGGAAAAACTTTTTGCCGCAAACCCTATTTAACTATGACCACCGATACTGTCACCACTCCCTCGCCCAAAAAACTCTGGTTAGCAGCCATTAAACCACCAATGTATAGTGTGGCAATTATACCGATTATTCTGGGAACAGCGATCGCTTATCAGGAAACAGGTCTATTTTCTGCCCCGATTTTTGCCACTTTTATCCTCTCAGCTATTTTAATTCTCGCTTGGTTAAATCTCAGTAATGATGTTTTTGATGCCGATACCGGGATCGATGTCAATAAGGCCCATTCGATCGTTAATTTAACCGGTAACAAATCTTTGATTTTCTGGCTGAGTAATCTTTTTCTATTATTAGGCATCGCCGGTATTTTTGCCATTAGTTATTGGCGAGGCGATTGGACTATCCTAGAATTAATCGCCCTCTGCTGTTTTTTGGGCTATACCTATCAAGGTCCTCCCTTCCGTCTCGGTTATCAAGGATTAGGTGAAATTATCTGTTTCTTTACTTTTGGACCCTTGGCGATTGCCGCTGCCTACTATTCCCAAGTCGGTGCTTTTTCTCTCTCTAGTCTAGCGGCTTCAATTATTATCGGGATTACCACTTCTATCATCCTTTTTTGTTCCCATTTCCATCAAGTCGCCGATGATCTCAAAGCAGGTAAAAAATCACCTATTGCCCGTTTGGGTACTTTAAAAGGTTCTAGAGTTTTAACCGTAGTGACGGTTCTCGTTTATGTTTTAACGGTAGTTTTTGTCCTGCTGCAAGTTTATCCCCCTCTCACTCTTTTAATCTTCCTTAGTCTCCCTTTCGCTTGGCAATTAGTCCACCACGTTAACAAAAATCACGACCAACCTCAGCTAGTCAGTAACTGCAAGTTTATAGCGGTTAATCTTCACTTTTTTAGTGGCATTCTCTTCTCCCTTGGCTATTTCCTTTCTTCCCGTTTATAAACCAGATTTTTTTTCTTAAACCCCTTGACAAAACCCCGCCACTTGACCTATACTTGTATTCATAATGGAAATCCGTGCCTGCCTGCGAACCCCTCATTTTTAGGCGGGATAGACCGAAAAAAAATTAACCGACTTGAATCAGTTATCAGTTATCAGATTTGAGTTTTAAGTTCACTGATTACTGATCACTGAAAACACTTCCTCATTCATAATTCATAATTCATAATTCATCGCCACAAATCAAGGTTAGCATGAGTGAACAACCCCTCGGATCGGTTATTCAAGGTTCCCTGAGTGAAGGTTTAGAAATCCGTCTTTATCCGGATATTTCCGTGGAAGATATGCGCGTCGGTAAGTTTTTGGTTGTGCAAGGCACTCGATCGCGTTTTTTCTGTCTCCTCACCGATGTCTCCCTGGGTAACTCCAGTCCCCGGATTATCGCGAATCCTCCCCATCCCGATGATAGTTTTATGCGCGATGTTTTGGCGGGTAGCGGTACTTATGGTACTATTGAACTATCACCTATGCTCATGTTTACTCCAACTGAAGGTAATTCCCCCGCAGTTTCCGACACTTCTTTAGGCTCTTTTCAACCCCAAACTAGCGCCGATTTAGAATTACTGCCAGTTAAAACTATTCCGTCTCATTTTAGCCAAGTTTATGAAGCTTGTGAGCAGGATTTTCGCATGGTTTTCGGTTGGGAAGATGACCCCACCAGAAAGAATTTTGCCATTGGTCAACCCCTTGACATGGACGTGCCAATATGTATTAATCTCGATCGCTTTGTGGAACGTAGTAACGGTGTTTTTGGCAAATCGGGGACAGGAAAATCCTTTTTAACCAGATTACTAATTTCGGGCATTATTCGCAAACAAGCAGGGGTTAACCTCATGTTTGATATGCACTCGGAATACGGTTGGGAAGCGATGAAAGAAGGGAAGGATGTTTCTACGGTGAAAGGATTATCTCAATTATTCCCCGGACAGGTGGAAATTTATACCCTCGATCCCGATTCTACCAAACGCCGGGGAGTACGAGGAGCGCAGGAATTATTCTTAAGTTATAATCAGATTGAAATCGAGGATATTCGTTTAATCGGTCGGGAATTAGGCATCTCGGAAGCTAGTTTAGATAATGCCAATATTCTCTATAACGAGTATGGAGAATCTTGGATCGTTCAGTTATTAAATATGAGTAACGAGGACATTAAAATCTTCTGTACAGAAAAACAGGGCCATGCGGGATCAATTATGTCCCTCCAGAGAAAATTAATGCGTCTAGATAGTTTGAAATATTTAAGAACTGTTTGTCCCCACAATTATATCGATCAGGTTTTACAAGCTTTAGATGCAGGTAAGCACGTTGTCATTGAATTTGGCTCCCAAAGTAATATGCTTTCCTATATGTTAGCCACCAATATGATCACCCGTCGGATTCATGCTAATTATGTTAAAAAAGCTGAATATTTTTTACAAACCAAAAACCCCGTTGATCGGCCGCAACAGTTAGTGATTACCATTGAAGAAGCTCATCGATTTCTCGATTCTGCCGTGGTACATCAAACTATTTTTGGAACCATCGCCAGAGAGATGCGAAAATACTTTGTTACTCTCTTAATTGTTGACCAAAGACCTTCAGGAATTGATAACGAAGTCATGTCTCAGGTAGGGACAAGAATCACCTGTTTATTAAACGATGAAAAGGACATAGAAGCCATATTTACAGGGGTTTCTGGGGGGGGAAGTTTGCGTTCGGTTTTAGCGAAATTAGACTCAAAACAACAAGCTTTAGTTTTAGGTCATGCGGTCCCTATGCCGGTAGTAATTCGTACTCGCGCCTACGATCAAAAATTCTATGCTGAAATAGGTGCGACCGACTGGCGAGAATTACCCGATGAGGAAGTATTAGCGGCAGCCAAAATTGCCAAAGCTGATCTAGGATTTTAGAAAAATTAATTTTTGATTGTAGAATAGAGTTGGATTGTTTTTACTGTTTACCTCCCATGACCGCTCAAATACCGATCTCGAAGATCAGCTTATACGATCGAGATTTTCAGCTATGGATCGAGACAACCGTTAACCAATTACGACAGGAGGATTTTGCCTCGGTTGACTGGACTAATCTGATCGAGGAATTAGCAAGCATGGGAAAAAATAATCGACACGCTCTCAAAAGTTTGTTAATTCAATTATTAGCTCATCTGCTCAAGTTAGTTTATTGGCAGACGGAAAGAGAGTATAATGCGAATAAATGGGAAGCGGCAATTATTAATTTCCGAGTTCAAATTGCCGATCTGCTGGAAGACAGTCCTAGTTTAAAACCTTATCTCCTCGAAATTTTCGATTCTTGTTATGGAAAAGCTAGGCAAATAGTCTCGAAATTGAGCAAGCAAGAAATTCCTATAGAAGTCATTATTACCCCAGCAGAAACCCTGGATGAAAACTGGTTTCCCTAACTATGCAACAAGGTGATTTAATCGAGATCGAGATTACCGACCTCAACCATACGGGCGAAGGTGTGGGAAAATACCGAGGACAGGTGATTTTTGTGCCGGATACGGTCATTGGCGATCGCATTCAAACTCGCATCACCTATATCAAAAAAAGTCATGCGATCGGCAAACTACAAACTATTCTACAGGCTTCTCCCCATCGTATCCGTCCCCGCTGCATTGTCGCCGATAAATGTGGTGGCTGTCAATGGCAACACATCGAGGATCAATTTCAGCGCCTGGTCAAAAAAGAGCAAGTACAAGAGGTATTAACCAGAATTGGCGGTTTTACCGAGCCTTTGGTTTATCCTCCCCTCACCGGTAATTCTCCCCTCGCTTATCGCAATAAAGCTACCTATCCCCTCGGATTTTCCCCCACCGGCAATGTGCAAGCGGGTTATTATCGTCGCGGCAGCCATCATCTGATTAATCTCAATCAATGTCCGATTCAAGATCAAGCTTTAAATCCGTTTCTAGCAGAGATAAAACAGGACATTCAGGAGCAAGGCTGGTCAATTTACGATGAAAAGACCCATCAAGGACAATTACGCCATTTATCCCTAAGAATTGGCCGCCACACGGGAGAAATTTTATTAACCCTGATTAGTACCGATAATAATTTACAGGGAATTGAGGCACAGGCGCAGCAATGGCTGGCAAAATACGCCAATTTAGTCGGTGTAACCGTCAATTATAACCCCGATCGAGGTAATGCTATTTTTGGCAGTCAGACCACAACTATCGCCGGAAGGGACTATATTACCGAAAAGTTCGCCGGATTAACCTATCAATTGGCTGCCGATACCTTTTTTCAGGTTAATACAGAGGCTGCTGAAGCCTTATTTGCGGTTATTTGTCAGAAATTAGACCTTAAAGGTGAAGAAATTCTTATTGATGCCTACTGTGGCATCGGTACTTTTACTTTACCCCTCGCTAAACGGGTTAAAGAGGTGATTGGACTAGAATCCTATAGCTTTTCCCTCGATCGAGCCAAGATTAACGCCCAATTAAATAATATTACCAACACAACTTTTATTTTGGGGGCAGTAGAAAAAACTTTACCGCAACTGACAGTTAAACCCGACATTATTCTACTCGATCCGCCCCGCAAAGGTTGCGATCGATCTGTCCTCGATAGTCTGTTACAGCTGCAAAGTCAACGCATTGTTTATATCAGTTGTCAAAGTGCAAATTTAGCCAGAGACTTGCAATATCTCTGTAAAACAGGCGATTATCAACTGCTAGAAGTGCAAACAGCTGATTTCTTTCCCCAAACTCCCCACGTCGAATGCGCCGCTTTTCTTAGACAAAAAACAGCGAATATGGTAGGATGAAATAGGAGGAAAAACCCGACACTTTAGCCGTTTATGGCTGAAAAGTCAATGGGTAAGGATAATAGCACATTAGGCCCCGTTCCAGTCAACTACTTTTTTGATTAATTACCCCTCAAAGTGGCCTTGATTCTCGATTGGTGTGTAGATCAATCATCGAAAATTTTGGTCTGAAACCCCGTCGTTCTACGACGGCTTTACCGTTAAATACTAGCGCATTTACACGATATATGCTAAAATGTGAGACATGGAAAAAGCCTATTGGTTTCGATTTTACCCCACACCAGAACAAGAGTCGCTATTGCGGCGCACCTTGGGCTGTGTAAGATTAGTTGACAATAAAGCTCTCCATCTCAGAACACAAGCATGGTACGAAAGACAAGAAAGAATAGGATATGCTCAAACTTCTTCAATGCTAACCGATTGGAAAAAGCAAGAAGAATTAGACTTTCTCAATGAAGTAAGCTGTGTACCTTTACAACAAGGGTTAAGACACCTACAAA